>ERZ1739169.21-NODE-21-length-71362-cov-29.430701_pt1 | contig 71362 bp, 59 predicted proteins | sample MGYA00581756_ERZ1739169 | MGnify/ENA primary metagenome ERZ1739169 (study PRJEB40789, sample SAMEA7425667) | Salamandra salamandra | biome: salamander skin | place: Germany | collected 2020-03 | study: cvxcv | reverse complement strand
CGCCGCACAATATATGTCAGACGCCCGCATGTCGGACCTGACCAAGACCGTCACCAACGCCGCCAACGCCATCAGCGCCGACCTCGGCTGGACCCCGAAACCCTGAAGCAACTGACTGTACGGCGCGACGTGTCGAATATCGAGCTGTCAGCGGCCTTGTTCGGCCGCAAGCAAAGCCTGCCGGTCGCGCTGACGCCGGTCGGACTGGCGGGGAGGAACGCCCGGCGCGGCGAGGTTCAGGCCGCCCGTGCCGCCGCCGCCTTCGGCGTGCCCTTCGCCCTGTCCACGGTCGGGCCTGTTCGATCGGCTAGGTGGCCGCGGGCAGTTCGGCGTCCTTCTGGTTCCAGCTTTACATGATCCTCGACTGGGCCTTCATGGCCGACCTGTTGGATCTGGCCGAGAAGGCGAAATGCCCGGCTCTGATCTTCACCGTAGACATGCCGGCGGTCGGTCGTCCCGGCTGGGCCTGGGGCGTCGGCCATGTCCTCGAACTCATAGCTGCCGAGATGAAGGTGGCCATGACGCTCACCGGCGTGACGAGAGTCGATCAACGGGACCGCAACGCCTTGGCCTGATCCGCGCGCCGACCTTGCGACACGATTTCCATTATGTAAGATCAAAATATACATAATGAGAGTGACACGATCCTGCGTGTCTGGGGAACGTCCAATGAAGCATCTGTTTGCGACCGCTGCCTTGACCATGAGCGCCTTGATGGTCGTGGTCCCAGGCGTGACGCGTGCCGAGGTCATCCGCGCCAATACGCCCGCCGTCGGCCTGACCATCGACCGGATCGGCGCCTTGCCGGATGCGGAGCGCGGCGCCTGGGTCGAATATCTGGCCCGCTCGCAGGCCCAGCACCTGGCGGACCGCGCCGCCCTGGCCGCAGAACTGCCCGCCGGGGCTACGCCTCCTCCGCCGCCTTTGGCCATTCGCGGCAACAGCTCGCACATGCCTCTGGATCGCCCGGCGGAATGGTACGGTACGGCTGAGGCCCGCGCTGTCGCCGACGCGGTCGTCAGCTTCCAGACCCCGGCCGGCGGCTGGAGCAAGAACCAGGATCGCAGCATCAAGCGTCTGCCGGGCCAGCGCTTCTCCAACGACGCCGAAACCATGGAGCAGAACCCGGCCAATTTCGATGCGCCGGCCGATCGCTTCTGGACCTTCGTCGGCACGCTGGACAACAACGCCACCTGGACCGAGATGCGCTATCTGGCCAAGGTCGCGGCCCAGGCGCCGGGGCGTGAAGGCGACGCGTGGCGCGCCAGCGTCATCAGGGGCGTGCACTATCTGCTGAACGCCCAGTATCCGAACGGCGGCTGGCCGCAGATCTGGCCGCTGGAAGGCGGTTTCCACGATTCCATAACCTTCAACGACAACGCCGTGGCCGAGGCCGCGATGGTGCTGCGCGACGTGGCCAACGGCGCGGAAGGCTTCGGCTTCGTGCCGCCGGAACTGGAAGCCCGCGCCGCCGAAGCGGTGAAGAAGGCCATCGACGTCACCCTGGCCGCCCAAGTGCGCAAAGGCGATCAGCTTCTGGGCTGGCCCCAGCAAGTCGAACCCATGCGTCTGGTTCCCACCAGCGCCCGCAACTACGAGCCGCGCTCGATCGCCAGCGGCGAGACGACCGATATCCTCGAGTTCCTGATGGGCGAGCGGAACCCGTCGCCAGAGGTCAAGGCGGCCATCCGTGGCGGCGTGGCCTGGCTGGAATCCGTGCGCGTCTATGACAAGTCTTTCGAGATGACAGATGACGGGCGCAAACTGATCGACAAGCCCGGCGCCGGGCCCCTGTGGTCGCGCAACTATGACCTGGTCACCGGCCGCCCGATCTTCGGCGACAAGGACCAAACCATCCACGACGACGTCAACGGCATCTCCATCGGGCGCCGCAACGGCTATTCGTGGTGGCTCGTCGCCCCGCAAAGAGCGCTGGACGCCTATGCGGAATGGTCGACTGTCAATCCGTAGCAGTCCGCTTGATGATGCAACGACCCAGCAGATTTTCGCGCGGCTCAATAACGATGTTGGCCGATGGGAGCCAGTCGGCATAGCTCCACGAGGCGCGCACCTTGATCGGGGCGCTGGCGGGAACCGGTTTCATTTGGCGTTTGTCAGTTTATGCCACCGGTGTCATATAGCGCTACGCACAGTTTCCAGCGCGTGGAAAGATCATGGCGAACGCCGTTGTCTTTAAGGCCTCCAGCTTCGACTGCGCGAGTGAACACACCACCGACCGACCCCAGCAGAAGGCCGGCGAACAGGGAGCCGACCATGCAGCCGCTGACCGTCAAGTCCCAATCATGGGCGAAGCGCCCCTCGCCCGATCGTCGTTCCCGACCGCTTAAAATCCAGTCTCGAGTTTGCGCATGATCCAGCCGCTTCGCCTCAATCCCGACCGTCTGTTCCCAGCCGACGCCGATACGCGCGTCGTGGCGCGCCGCCTCTATGCCGAGGTGAAGGGGCTGCCGATCATCAGTCCCCACGGTCACACCGACCCCAGCTGGTTTGCGGGCAATGAGAACTTCGCCAACCCGGCCGAGCTTCTGATCACGCCCGACCACTATGTCTTCCGAATGCTGCACTCGCAGGGCATGGCGATGGAGGACCTGGGGGTGCCGCGCGCCGACGGAGGGGGCGTCGAGACCGATCCGCGCACCATCTGGCGGCGCTTCGCCGAGAACTACCACCTGTTCCGGGGCACGCCGTCGCGCATGTGGCACGACTGGGTCTATGCCGAGGCGTTCGGCATCGACGTGCGCCTGTCGGCCGAGACGGCGGACCACTACTATGACGTCATCGACGCTGCGCTGAAGACGGAGGCCTTCAAGCCGCGCGCTCTGTTCGATCGTTACAACATCGAAGTGCTGACCACGACGGAAAGCCCGCTCGACACGCTGGAGCACCACAAGGTCATCAAGGCCTCGGGCTGGAAGGGGCGGGTGCTGACCGCCTATCGGCCCGACCCGGTGCTGGACCCCGACTACGAAGGCTTCCGCGACAACTTGACGGTTTTGGCCGAACAGACGGGCCAGGATACGATGTCGTGGGACGGCTATCTGAAAGCTCTGCGTGACCGCCGCGCCTTCTTCATCGCGATGGGCGCCACCTCGACCGACCACGGCCACCCTACCGCCTTCACCGCCGATCTGTCGAAGACTGACGCCGAGGCTCTGTTCCGACGGGTTTCGACGGCCCCGGCCAGCGCCGCCGACGCCGAGTTGTTCCGTGGGCAGATGCTGACCGAGATGGCCGCCATGTCGGTCGAGGACGGGCTAGTGATGCAGCTTCATCCCGGAAGCTTCCGCAACCACTCGGCCACGGTCTTCAACCGCTTTGGCCGCGACAAGGGCTGCGATATACCGACCCAGACGGATTATGTCCGGGCGCTCAAACCCCTGCTGGACCGTTTCGGTTCGGACACCCGTCTGACCCTGATCCTGTTTACGCTGGACGAGACTTCTTACAGCCGCGAACTGGCGCCGCTGGCTGGCCACTATCCGGCGCTGAAGCTGGGGCCGAGCTGGTGGTTCCACGACAGCCCCGAGGGGATGCGTCGCTTCCGCGAACAGGCGACCGAGACGGCGGGTTTCTACAACACCGTGGGCTTCAACGACGACACGCGGGCCTTCCTGTCGATCCCGGCCCGCCACGATGTGGCCCGGCGCATGGACTGCGGCTTCCTGGCCAAGCTGGTGGTCGAACACCGGATGGAGGAGGACGAAGCCCACGAGCTGGCCCACGCCCTGACCTATGGCCTGGTTAAGGCGGCCTACAAGCTGTGATCCGCCTCAATGACGCGGTCCTGTCGGGCCTGCCCTCCAGCGTCGTCCGTCCGGCCTATGACCGCTGCCAGGTGACGACCGGCGTGGTTCATCTGGGCATCGGCGCCTTCCACCGCGCTCACCAGGCGGTGGTGTTCGAAGATGCGCTGGCCAGCGGGGATCTGCGCTGGGGCGTGCTGGGGGCCTCGCTGAGGTCGCCCGGCGTGCGGGACCAGTTGAACCCGCAGGACGGGCTCTACACCCTGGTCGTGCGCGACGGGGCGGATGAGCATCTGCGCGTCATTGGGGCTGGGCGCGGGGTTTTGGTGGGGCCGGAAGACCCTGCCGCCCTGGTTGCGGCCATGGCCGACGCCGACGTCCACATTGTCACCCTGACGGTGACGGAGAAGGGTTATCGGCTGGACCCGGCGACTGGCGACCTGCTGCTGAACGACCCCGAAGTGGCCGCCGATCTGGCGGGCATCGCGGCCCCTCGCACCGCGCCGGGCTTCATCGTCGCGGCGCTGCGGGCGCGGAAGGCGGCGGGGCTGAAGCCCTTCACCGTCATTAGCTGCGACAACCTTCCGTACAACGGCCGACGCATCCGGGCCGGCGTCCTCGCTATGGCCTCGCGGATCGACCCGGCTCTGGCCGCCTGGATCGAAGCGGAGGGTGCTTTCCCCCAGACCATGATCGACCGGATCGTGCCGGCGACCACGCCCGACGATGTGGCCCGCCTGACCGCGCGGCTGGGCGTCGAGGACCAGGGCATGGTCAAGGCCGAACCCTTTACCCAATGGGTGATCGAGGACTGGTTCGCGGGCGAGCGACCTGACTTTGCAGCCTTCGGGGCTCAACTGACCGACGCCGTCGAGCCGTGGGAAGACGCCAAGCTGCGCCTGCTGAACGGCGCCCATTCGGCGGTGGCCTACCTCGGTGCCCTGTCGGGGCATGAGCACGTCCATGAGGCCGTGGCGGTCCCGGTCTTCGCAGCCTATGTCGAGGCCCTATGGGACGAGGCGCAGACGACGCTGAATCCGCCGCCAGGGCTGGATGTGGCCGCCTATCGCGACGAGTTGATGGCGCGCTTCTCCAACTCGGCCCTGATGCACCGCACGCGGCAGATCGCCATGGACGGGTCGCAGAAGCTGCCTCAGCGGCTGCTGGCGGGCGCGGCCGAGCGGTTGACTGCCGGGCAGGGGGTCGAGGCCATGGCGCTGGGCGTCGCGGCCTGGATGCGCTGGCAGGAGGGCGTGACCGAGAGCGGGGAGGCCGTAGTGGTCGATGATCCGCTGGCGGCGCACACCGCCGAGCTGATTGCGGCGTCGGAGGACGACGAGGCCGAGGTCCGCGCCCTGCTGACCCTGTCGGCGGTCTTCCCGACGGCGCTGGCCACCGACCGGCGCTTCGTGGAGGCAGTGACCGGCGCCTTTCTGTCGTTGAGAGAGCACGGCGCGGTCGAGGCTGCTCGCCGCGTGTTGGAGTAGATCATGAGCCGCGCCCTGGTCCTGAACCCCGCCGACGATGTCGCCATTGCGCTGGATGACGTCGCAGTCGGCGATGTGCCCGATGGGCTGGATGCGCCCGCGCGCGCTGAAATAGCCACGGGACACAAGATCGCCCGTCGCGCGGTGGAGGCGGGCGGTCTGGTTCGCCGCTATGGCCAGGTCATCGGCCGGGCCAAGGCGGCCATCGCCGCCGGGGATCACGTTCACGTCCACAACCTGGCCATGGCCGAGGACGGGCGAGAGGCCGAGGTCGGCGCCGACCTTCGCCCGCCCGAGCCGCTATCCGGCGCGACGTTCAACGGCATCGTCCGCTCGGACGGGCGGATTGGCACACGGAACTACATCGGCGTCCTGACCAGCGTGAACTGTTCGGCCACCGTGGCGCGCCGCATCGCCGAGGCCTTCCCGGATTCCAGTCTGCCCAGCGGCGTGGACGGCGTTGTCGCCTTCACCCACCAGGGCGGTTGCGGCGGCTCGTCCCTCAGCAGCGACGTGATCCTGTTGCAGCGGACCTTGGCCGGTTACGCCCGACATCCGAACTTCCATTCCATCCTCATCGTCGGCCTGGGTTGCGAAGCCAATCAGATCCCGGCCTGGCTGGCCAACGAAGGCCTCCAGCCGGGCCCGACCCTGCGCGCCCTGACCATCCAGGAGGTTGGAGGCACCGCCCGCGCCATTGAGGCCGGTATCGAGATCGTCCGCGACCTGGTCGCCGAAGCCGCCAAAGTCGAGCGCGAGGCCGTGTCCGCCTCCCACCTGACGGTCGGCCTGCAGTGCGGCGGTTCGGACGGCTGGTCCGGCGTCACAGCCAATCCGGCGCTGGGCGCGGCGGTTGATGTGTTGGTAGCCCACGGCGGCTCGGCCATGTTGTCCGAAACGCCCGAAATCTGGGGCGCCGAACATCTGCTGTTGCGGCGCGCGGCGTCTCAGGAGGTGGCGGACAAGCTGAACGCCCGTTTGGCGTGGTGGCGCGACTATGCCGACCGCCACCAGATGGAGCTGAACAACAATCCGTCGCCTGGCAATCTGAAGGGCGGCCTGACCACCATCCTGGAGAAGTCGCTGGGCGCCGTGGCCAAGTCGGGCTCGACGCCGCTGAATGACGTGATCGGCTATGCCGAACCGCTGACGAGCAAGGGGCTGAACTTCATGGACAGCCCCGGCTACGACCCCTGCTCGGCGACGGGGCAGATCGCCTCAGGCGCCAATCTGATCGTCTTCACCACGGGCCGGGGCTCGGTCTTCGGCGCCAAGCCCGCGCCGTCGATCAAGGTGGCCTCCAACGCCAGACTGGCTAGCTGGATGGACGAGGACACGGACATCGACGCTTCTCCGGTCCTGAACGGCGTGGCGATGGAGGAGGTCGGTCGTGCTATCTTCGAGCGGATGCTGGCGGTGGCCTCGGGCGAGCCCTCCAAATCCGAAGCGCTCGGCATCGGCGACAATGAGTTCGTCCCTTGGCAGGTCGGCGCCTATCTCTAGGCGTCGCCGCTCAGCCGCGCCAAAGGGGCGTTGCTTGCGCGCATCAGATCGGGTGAGGATCGGCGAGGAGGGCGGATCGGCGAGTCAGCATCAGGGGCGCCTCGATGCGGCGAGTCCAGAAACCGGTGTCACGACTTCAACAGCGAAAACGTCTGCGGCTCCAGGGCCCGATGCGAGAAGGCGGCAGCTCGCACTGCGCCGCGGAAGTAGTTTACGCGGTTGAATCGACATCCCACCGAGGTTGCGCCCGCGCCCTGTGGCCGGAAGGCTAGCGGCGTCTCGCCTTGCAACACGCCGTTGACGAAGCTGCGATAGGTCGCGCCGTCGTAGGTCTGGGCCACATGAGCCCATTCGCCGACGGGGTGCAGCTTGTCGGGGAAGATCAGGACCTGATTGTAGCCGGGCCCCTTGGTGAAGGCGTCCAGACACCACTGGCGGCCATAGACCCTGATCTCGAACAGGAAGCGCGTGCCGGGCCAGTGCTCGGCGCCTATCGCCGGCGGCGTCTCCTGCAGGTGAAACCAGCGCTGCTCGTGCGCTCCGCCGTCTGGCCGGAAGAGAGCCTCGAAGGTGAAATGCTCTGCACCGGCCAAGGGGTGATGGTCGATGAACAAGGCGTCGTTTGTTCCATCAAATAGAACAGAAGGACCAAACGGTGAATCCGTAAGCCGAGGATCTCCCTCCACTGTCGTGGGATGCCCTCCGATGACCGCCAGACGGTCAAAGGTCCATAGCGCGGGTCCTGTCGCGGCGGCATTTCCAAGGGGTTGGGAGGCGACGCAACCGCTCGTCGCTAGGGCCAAGCCGCCAGCGAGCACCGAGCGGCGCGCCATGGTCTTTTCATTGAAGGCGACTGGCAAGGAACCAACTCCATAGACATCCAAAGGTGAAGAAAACAATGCTGCTGATTCTTTATGCCAGCCGAGTGCTAGGAGGCTCTGGAGACGTCCCTGGTAGCTTAGAATGGCGTGGATCACCAAACGACGATCTCGAAGAACGATTTGTCGGAAAGATGCTGTTCGGAAGGTTTGCTTTTGAGACGGATCTTGGCAAGGCTTAGTGAGGCCATCGTTCAGTGAGAAGCTTGGCCTCGCCGCCCGCGAAACGGATCTCGGCCGAGGGCTCCGCCGGCTGCCCAGGCGCGTTGGTGCAGGCGCAGGACCCCTACGGTCGGTTGCGCTCGATCCACAACTGGCGGCAGCTCTATGACCACGGCAAGCCGTGGGTGACGCACGCCAGCATCCAGAACGGCTCGGTCGTGCTGGACGATGTCCGCGCCGAAACCTACCGCAGCGTCTGGAAGAAGCCCGTGATCTTTGACGAGGTCTGCTACGAGGGCAATATCGAGGACCGCTGGGGCGACCTGACCGGTGCAGAGATGGTGCGTGGCTTCTGGCACGCCCTGATTGGCGGGACCTATGTCGGCCACAGCGAATGCCTGCCCCGGAGCAAGGGCGACGGTTTCTGGCTGGGCGAAGGCGGCGAACTGCGCGGCGAAAGCGCGCCGCGTCTGGCCTTCCTCAAGAGGGTCATGGAGGCGGGCCCGAAGCCGGGGATCGAGCCGATCGACAAGTGGTGGGAGCAGCACTTGGGCGGTGTCGCCGGCCAGTACTATCTGCGCTACTTCGGCGACGACGCGCCGAGCGAATGGGCCGTGGACCTGCCACGCGATGAGATTGAGGGCGGTGAGCGTTTTCGCGTAGATTTGATCGATACCTGGAACATGACCGTCGAGCCTGTACCGGGCGAGTTCGTCATGGCGGCGAAGGAGACCAAATACTTCTTCCATGATCCCCAGCGCCCGACGGTCGCACTGCCTGGGCGGCCGTGGATGGCGGTGCGCGTGGCTCGGTTGAGTTGAGACGCGTCCTGCCGATGGTCTTCGATCTAGCGGACGGCTGTCTGAAGCTGACGGGCGTCGACGCCTCGATATCGTGTCTCGGTTGGCTTCCGGCGAACTGGCGCAGGCGCGGAGCGTGCGCACTTGCCGATACCGGATGACGTCGCCCCTGGGATCGAAAGGCTGGTCGGCGTCGTGCCTTTGGCTCGAATAGGTAAGGTTGCGAGGCGGAAGAAAGCATATCACGCCGCAGGCAATTCTTGCTCAGTTCGACATCCGAGACGCCGATACCCGTGTAGGCATTAAGTAAGGTCGGCGAAGGCGCTCCCTTAGTTATTGTCGCCTACGCAATGGATTGCCGCCCTCCGCTGCTACGGATATCAGACATGTAACGACGGTTTTCGGTGACAAGAATGTCCAACAAATTCTGGCTTCGCGCCTTCAGTGTCTTTGGCGGTGCGGGGCTTTGCAGTCTGGCGGGCGGTTCTCTGGCCGGAGAGGTTATTTTGCGCGGAGCGGCGCCGGCCTGGGTGGTCGCCTCGACCGAACCGCCGTCTGGTGGCGGGGACGCTGTGAATGACGGTCTGGGAGTGCTCTTGTTCGATGTCCAGCAGCGCGCCGACAAAGGTGTCCAGTCGGGCTTTGTGCATCTGCGACGTCAGGCCCTGTCGCCGCAGGCTTTGCCCATGGTCGGCAATGTCGGGCTGACATGGAATCCGGCCAGCCAAGACGTCACAGTGCATCAGGTCAGCATCATTCGGGACGGGCAGGTCCTGGACGTGCTGGAGACCCAGACCTTCGAGACCTTGCGGCGCGAGGCGAACCTCGAACAATCCATGCTGGACGGGCAACTGACCGCAGTGTTGCAGCCCGCCGGATTGCGGGTCGGAGACATTCTCGACGTCGCCTACACCGTCACATCGCGGGATCCGGTGACTGCTGACCATGCTGAGCAGGCTCTGGACCTCAACCTGCCGCTGGTGGTGGACCAGGTCCGCTATCGCGCCTCCTGGCCTTCGGATCGGTCCATGCGCCTTAGGGCGGAGAAGGACTGGACCCCGCTGACGGTCAAACAGCGCGACGGCTATTCCTACATTGATCTGTCCTTCCAGAATCTCCAACCCATCATCGTACCGGCGGACACGCCGGTCAGGTTCCATTTCCCACGGCGGATCGAGCTCAGCGAATATCGGGACTGGGCGGAGATCGCCGTTGCTCTCAAGCCGCTCTATGACAAGGCGCGGGCTCTGCCTTCAGATTCACCGCTCCAGGCTGAGGTCACGCGCATCCGCGCCCTTTCCAACGATCCCATGATCCAGACAGCGGCGGCGCTGAGGTTGGTTCAGGACGAGATTCGATACGTCGCCTTGATGATGGGGGAAGGCGCCCTGACGCCAGCGACGGCTGATGAAACATGGCGGCGGCGCTACGGAGACTGCAAGGCCAAGACCGCCCTGTTGCTGGCCCTGCTGGACGAATTGGGAATCGAGGCCGTTCCGGCGGCCGTAAGCTTGCAAAGCGGCGACGGCTTGCCGGATCGCCTTCCCATGATTTCAGCGTTCGACCATGTCCTGGTGCGGGCGGTCGTCGACGGAAAGGTCTATTGGCTGGACGGAACCCGGACCGGGGATCGGCGTCTGAAGGAAATCGTAACGCCGCCCCTGAACTGGGCCTTGCCCCTGTCAGGTCCGCAAGCGCGCCTGGAACGTCTGGAGGCGGCGCTTCCAGCGGCCCCGACCACCGAAACTCTTCTCACGCTCGACGCCAGCGCAGGCCTGTACGCCCCAGTCGGGGTCGAGAGTGAAATGATTCTGCGCGACGACGAGGCCGCCGCTTTCGGCCAGGCCGTCTCGCTCATTTCAGAGACGCAGAAAAACGAGGCGCTGCGCAGCCTTTGGGGCTGGATCTCCGATTTGAAAATCAGCGAAGTCGGATCAGTCTATGATCCGCAGGGCAATGTCGTGCGCATGACGATGAAGGGATCCACGTCGCTGACCTGGAGCGACAGCGGCCTTACTCCGCCTGGCGCCGCCTATATGAGTTATTCCCTGGCTCGACGCCCGGATGGTCCGTTTAAAACTGCGCCCTTTGCGATCAGCCACCCTGTCTATACTCGCCAGCATCTGACCTTGCGGCTGCCAGAAGGCGGAGTAGGTTTTCGCGTGTCGGGCGGCCAGGTTGATCGGGTCGAACTGGGTCACCAACTGCGCCGCACTGTTGCTTTGACGGGCGACCTGATGACTGTGGACTTCACCCGCCAAAGTCAGACGGCCGAAATCACTGCCGCTGAGGCTGAGCAGTCCGTGGCGGCGGGCAAGGCGCAACCTTATGATCCGCCACGTATCTTTGCGCCCGCCTCCTATCGCCTGAGCGAAGCCGACAGAACGGCCCTGGCTGCCGATGCGCCGACTACTGCGAGCCAATGGCTGGATCGCGCCTGGGCCCTGTCTCAGGCCGATGAGAACGACCAGGCCGTCGAGGCCGCAGCCCGGGCCATCGCTCTTGAACCCGAAAACAGCAACGCCTGGGCCAATCGCGGCGTCTATCGCTTCCACGCCGGCGACCGCCCGGGGGCGCAAGCCGATCTGGAGAAAGCTGTCGATCTGGACCCATCAGAGCGTATCGCCATGAACGGCGCGGCTTTGATCGCCATGAGCGACGGTCGCTATGGCGATGCTGTCATCGAGTTGTCGCGGGCCTTGCGCCAAGCGCCCGGCGACACCTTCGCCTTGAAAAGGCGCGCTCAGGCCTATGTGGCGCTGGAGCAATATGATCGTGCGCTCCGCGACATCGACACCCTGATTGCCGGGGGAGAAGATGGCTATGAACTCAAGGTCGTGCGGGCTGGTCTGCTGGAGCGCGCCGACCGCATCGACGAAGCCGACGCCGCGATGGCCGCCGTTGTCGCGGCCCGTCCCGATGACATCGAGCTCAAACTGCAACGGATCGGCTTCCTAAATCGGGTCGGACGTAAAGAGCAGGCGGAGACGGAAATGGACGCCTTGGCCGCCGCCATGCCGTCTGACGGCAGGGTTTTGCTGAACCAGGCGGTGCTCAAGCTTGAAAGGGGCCAGGCGCAGATCGCCATGGACCTATTGGACAAGCTGCTGCCCCTGGATGAGGAACGCTCGCAAAGCATTCTGATCTATCGCGCGAAGGCCGCCATTCGACTGGGAAGACTGGACCTCGCTGCCCAGAATTTCGCTACGGCCCGGGCCAAAGCCGTCGATGACGCCGAAGTTCTCAACAACCTGTGCTGGGCCGCTGCGACCACGGGCGTCCTGCTGGATCAGGCGCTCAAGGACTGTGATGCAGCCTTGGTCATTTCGCCGGAGGCGCCGCACATTCAGGACAGCCGCGCGCGAGTGCTGCTTCAAATGGGTGATGCGGCGGCGGCCCTGACGGCCTACGACGCTGTATTGGCCGCCAGTTCCGAATACGTAGGGGCCCGGTACGGGCGGGGATTGGCGTTGGAAGCTCTGGGGCGGACCGAAGAAGGGCGAGCCGATAAAGCCGCCGCCATCGCCAAGTTTTCGCATGTCGCCGATGATTTTGCGGCCTATTCGCCTCCGATGATCCAGCCCTAGACTATAGGCGCGGTGTTCCCTTTGGGCGGGGCGTCGATCTGAAGCCAAAAGGCGGCGTTCAGGACCCGCAGGATTCGCGGACGATCAGTTCGGTCGGCAGGACGCCTCGGCCCTTGAACAGCTTGGGATCAAGCAGGCTGGCGACCATCAGTCGGCCGGCTTCATAGGTGTCCTGGCGGATCGTGGTCAGGGTCGGGGTGCTGAGGCGGGCCAGCAGCATGTCGTCGTAGCCGACGACCGAAACATCTTCCGGCACCGACAGGCCGGCGCGGCGGATGGCCTTGATGGCGCCCAGCGCCATCAGGTCGCTGGTGGCGAACAGGCCGTCGAACTTGACGCCGCCTTCGATCAACTGGGCCACGGCCCGTTCGGCGGATTCCAGTTCGAACTCGACCTGGACCATCAGTCGATTGTCCACCGCGATGTTCGAGGCGGCCAGGGCTTCCAGATAGCCCCGGCGGCGCTGGTCGGCTTCCGGGTCCGTGCCGCCCAGGAACAGGATGCGTCTGCGCCCGCCGCGCGCGATATGCTGCGTCGCGCGGCGTCCGCCGACGACATTGTCCGATCCGACAGAGCGATAGCGTTGTCCGGGCAGGTGGGCGCCCCAGACGACGAAACGGGCCTTGGTGTCGGCCAGTTCGTTGAAGGCGTCATGCAGGGCCGCCTGGCCCAGGAAGATGACGCCGCTGGTCGTGCCGGTGTTGGTGGCGTCCTTCAGATCCTGCAAGGAACCAGCGGCCGCATGGCTGACGGTGAAATCACAGTCGCGCGCGCGCGCCGCCTCTCCGATGCTGGCGAGCAGCTCCAGGAAGAAGGGGTGCGACAGGGGCAGGGGGCGCCCGCGATTATAGGGGGTGACGATCGAGATCGATCCCCCGCCGCTGAGCGCCGGTCGCGGCAGGGTCGATTTGAACGCATAGTCGTGTTCGCGCGCCAGGGCCCAGATGCGCTGCTTGGTCGGGACGCTGATCAGGGCGTGATCGTTCAGCGCGCGCGAGACGGTCGATGGAGACACCCCTGCAAGACGTGCAAGATCGTCGAGGGTCGTTTTTCGGTTGCCGCCGCTGGTCATCACAATCAACCTACACGGTGCGACGCGGGCGGGACAGTCCGCTTGCAAGGCCTGGGGAGGCGAAGGGTTGACGGACCGGAAGCGGGATCGAGGGGGGATCAATTCCAAGGCCCTGGCCCTGGTTGCGAACGCCAGCGCAGGTCTGTTCGGCGTCCAGATCGTCTGGGGTCTGCAGGGCGTTGCGACCAGTCGTGTTTTCCAGTCTCTGGGCGCGGAGATGGCGGACCTGCCTTTGCTCTGGATCGCCGCGCCGGTGACGGGGCTGCTGGTGCATCCGGTCGTGGGTTGGCTGAGCGACCGAACCCGCGGGCGGTTCGGACGGCGACGGCCTTATATTGCGCTCGGTGCGCTCATGACCGCCGCCGCCATGGTGCTGATGGGCTGCGCGGACAGCCTGTCCACGGCCGTGCTGGCCCTGTGGCTGCTGACCCTGTCGGTGAATGTCGCGATGCAGCCGATGCGGGCCCTGGTCGCCGATCTTGTCGGCAAGGAGGATCTGAACCGCGCCTACGCCTTGCAGGTGCTGTTCATCGGCGCGGGGGCGATCTTCGCCTCCTGTCTGCCATGGCTGTTGACCCGGCTGACGTCCAGCAGCGCGCAGGGGCTGGATGTCGGTCCCAGCTGGCGCCTGGCCTTCCTGGTGGGGGCGGTCGTCTTCCTGGCGGCGGTGACGTGGACCCTGGCCAGAACCCGGGAGGCAGGCTCGTCGCACGCCGACGTCGTACAGGGCGTGACCATTGAGGAGTGCCGCCTCAGGCCGGGCCTGTGGGTGGCGGCGGGCGTCGCCGTCGCCGCGGTCGCCGCCATTCTCGACGTGCGTCGCGAGGTCTATCTGCTGGCGGGCGTGCTCGCCCTGTATGGCGTATTGCAGAGGGCGGTCTTCATTCGCGGACGGCGTGACCCCTCGCGTCCCTTGACGGGCGTGCTGGGGATCGTGGCGTCCATAGCGGCCATGCCTGTGATCATGCGCCGCCTGGCCATGGTGCAGTTCTTCACCTGGTTCGCGCTCTTCACCCTGTGGGTCTATGCGGTGCCCAGCATCGCCGCGCATCAGTATGGAAACGCCAGGCCCGGATCGCCCGTCTATGAAGCCGCTGCGGACTGGGTCGGGGTGCTGTTCGGGGTTCAGGATGCGGTGGCGATCGGGGCGGCTATGTTCCTGCCGTGGTTCGTCAAGAAGATCGGGGTCGCGCGCTGCCACGCCGCCTGTCTGGCGATCGGCGCCCTGTGTTTCGCCTCGATGAGCCTGGTTCCAGGCGGAGGGATGCTGGTCCTGCCCTGGGCGGGCGTCGGCCTGGCCTGGGCGTCCATTCTGTCCGCCCCCTATGCGATTGTCGCAGCCGCCAGCCCGGCCGACAGGGTCGGCGTCAATCTGGGGGTGCATAATATCTTCCTGGTGCTGCCTCAGCTTGTCGGCGCCAGTCTCCTGGGCGTCGTGGTCCAGCGCGTGTTCGAAGGACGCATGCATCTGGTTCTGCCGTTGGCCGGGTTGTCGTTCTTCATCGCCGCGGTTCTGGCGCTGCGCTTGCGAAGCGACAGGCGCGGGGGTGAGTTTCAATGCAATATCTTGCATTAAATCTGTGCAGAATGGAACACATTTAAGGCGTCTTTTCTCCATTTTCGCCAGATTGCGGGCTTCTTTGGCTTGCATTTCCCGATGTGTTTACGCAAGAATATGCAAGAACCGCGCAATAAAGCGCGGGCAGGACGCTCAGGCGTCAATAGGGAGGGGTACAATGTCTTACGGAGCGATTCGTCGCGCCTGGTTCGTGGGCGCGTCTGGAGCAGCCTTGCTCACCAGTCTGGCCGCCACATCAGCGAGCGCCTGGACGGGCGCGGAGCTGCGTGATGCGCAGGCGGCGCACAATCTGACGTCTTCAATCAACGCCGCGATCATGGCGGCCGATGCACAAGAGGCGTCGCCCCAGGACCGCTCCAGCAGCGTCGACGATGTCATCGTCACTGGAGTGCGTCAGGCGCTGGCGACGTCGTCGCAGATCAAGAAGAACGCCGACACCTTCGTCGATTCAATCACGGCGACGGACATCGGCGCCTTCCCTGACAAATCGGCGGCGGAAGCCCTGGCGCGGGTGCCCGGCATCACCGTGAACCGGCTTCAGTCCGCAGACGATTCGACCCACCCGTCCGGCGAACCGACCGGCGTTCTGATCCGTGGCCTGACCCAGGTCCGCACCGAGTTCAACGGTCGCGACACCTTCTCGGCCGACTCGGCGCGTGGCCTGCAGTTCAACGATGTCTCGCCCGAGCTTCTGGCCGGCGTGGACTCTTACAAGAACCAGACTGCTGAAATGATCGAAGGCGGCCTGGCGGGTACGGTGAACCTGCGCACGCGTGTTCCGTTCGACCAGAAGGGCCTGCTGATCACCGGCAATTTCAAGCAGAACTACGGCGACCGTTCGGGCGAATGGACGCCGGAGTATTCGGCCCTGATCAGCAATACCTGGGATACGGAGGTCGGACGGTTCGGCGCCCTGGCCAGCTTCGCCAGCAGCGACGTGGTCACGCGCACTGAAAGCGTGATCATGGACAAGATCGACACCTATTGCTCAGCGGGCTTCGGCACGACGGACAAGGCGAACCTGGACTCCAGCGGCAACGTGACCTGCACCGCCAACCCGTTCGGCGGCACGGGCTTCGTCTATGCCCCGGACGGCATCCGCTTCTCGCAGGTCGATTATGACCGCCAGCGCCGCGGCATCGCCGCCGCCCTGCAATACGAGAACAATGCGGGCAATCTGCGCGCCACGGTTCAGTATATCGAATCCAAATACGACAACGCCTGGCTGGAACGCGCCAGCCACGTGAAACTGGACGGCAGCTACTTCGGCACGCCCGCCTTCAACCCGCGCGGCAGCTCGGTCCTGCTCGGCAGCACGGGCCTGACCTTCGGCGCGGACGGCATGTTGCAGTCTGGCCTGCTGACACAGGGCGCAGGCTCGTGGGGCGGCACCTGGGAAAGCCCCCAGGCGGCGCTGAACGCTGGTCAGGTCGCGCCCGGTGTTCCCTTCGTTAAATACTGCGGCGACGGCGCCTGCGGACCCGACAATCGCAACGGTCTCTACCTCGAAAACGAAGCGCGCAACTTCGACCACTCGGAATCGACTCGCGACCTGTCGGCGAACATCAGCTGGGATCCGACCGACAAGATTCACGTCAACCTGGACGTCCAGTATATCGACGCCTCGGTCAGCAATAACGACATCCTGGTCGCCACCAGCACCATGGCCAATGTCGACTACAGCGTGAACAAGGACGGCACCCCGCAGGTCCGCCTGTTGCCGGGTTCGAACAACAACTATGCGGCGGGCGGTTTCGCCAATCCGCATAACTACTTCATCCCGTTCATCCAGGGCCATGTCGAGGACAATGACGGCAACGAGTTCGCAGCGCGCGGCGACGTTTCCTACAAGTTCGATGACGGCAGCTGGTTCGACAAGCTGTCGGTGGGTCTGCGGATCGCCGACCGCAAGCAGACGGTGCGCTACTCGACCTTCAACTGGACGCCGATCGCAGCGGCCTGGCACGGCTGCGCCGGTCCGGGCTTCAACGCCGACAACACCACGCCCGCCCCCTACCCGACGGATACTCTGCGCTGCGGAGATAACGCTACCCGCGGGACGTTCCAAGGCTATGGCGCGGGCATCTGGGAATCGACGGCGCTTGACAACTTCTACAACGGCAGCGTCTACGACAACGGCCCGCTGGTTTATCTGAACCGTGAGACGCTGCGGGACTTCCCCCGCCTCGTCGATGCTCTGGGTCCGCGCACCAACGCGCCCTTCGGCGGCTACACCCCGATCTGCGATCGGGCCGACGCGACGGTGGACGGCTGCTTCACGCCGGGTGAACTGCTCAAGGTCAACGAAAAGACCCAGGCGGCCTATGCGATGCTGCGTTTCGGCGGCGATGATCACACGATCTTCGGCAACGTGACCGTGGCGGGCAACGTGGGTCTGCGCTACGTCCGCACAGAGGAGAACAGCGACGGCAGCGTGGCCTTCCCACACGCCGATGTCTTCGCTGGTCTGGCCGCCTGCGGCGCGCCGCTGTCGGGCAACAATATCGTCAACCCGGCCTGCTATCTGACGCCGGAAATCCGCGCCTTCGCGAACGGCGCCGTCGCACAGGGCAGCTACAAGTCCTCCTATACGAACTGGCTGCCCAGCCTGAACCTGCGCTTCGGCCTGGATGATCAGAACTTCATCCGCTTCGCCTATTCGCGGGCGATGTCGCGTCCTGACATCGGTCTGTTGCGCAACACCCTGGCGATCAATGCCCCGGTCTATTCGACCACGGCGGACTCGCCCTACATCGTCTACAAGAACCCGTCCGCACCCCATACGCCGGACAATGTGGCGGGCTACAACTTCGTCTTCCTGGCCAACTCGGGCAATGCTGCGCTCAAGCCGCTGACGGCGGATCAGTTCGATCTGTCCTACGAGCGGTATGTCGGTCGCAACACCTCGCTGGCTGCGGGCCTGTTCTACAAGAAGCTGTATGACGCGATCTCGTTCGGTCAGTTCACGCGTGACGTCGCCAACGGCAACTCGACCCAGACGGTTCAGATCAATGGTCCGAGCAACAACGATGGCGACAGCGGCTCGCTGACGGGGCTGGAGCTGTCCTACCAGAGCTTCTTCGACTTCCTGCCGGGTTGGCTGAGCGGTCTGGGCGCACAGGCGAACTACACCTATGTGCATCAGTCGGGCATCAACAACTCAAACCTGTTCACGGCGTCGTCCAGCGGCGATGTCGGCGCCTTCGGCGCGGGCCAGCAGTCCTTGGGCGGCGCAGGCAATGTGATCGATTCCCACCGTTTGGCCGGTGTTTCGACCCACACCTACAATGTCGTTGGCCTGTATGAAAAAGGTCCGCTCGGCTTCCGCCTGGCCTACAACTGGCGTTCGCGTTACCTGACCCAGAACCTGGACTGCTGCATCGGCTTGCCGGTGTTCCAGAAGGCCGCAGGCTTCCTGGATGCGTCGCTGCGCTATTCGATCAACAACAACATCGAACTGTCGTTCGACGCGACCAACCTGCTCAACACCACGACCCGGTATGAGCAGCAGATCTTCGGCGACTCTCCGCAGACGCCGGGGGCTTCGCCCGTCTTCCGCGACTCTGCGTGGAGCCGGGTCGACCGTCGCTATCAGATTGGCATTCGCGCCAAGTTCTGACCTCAAAACTCACCGCCGCGGCCCTGTCGCGGCGGTGTCCTTTGGCGACAAGCCCGCGACGGGGCAGTGCGGCAAGTGCGCCCGCTGCTCCGGCCGCTGGACGACGGTGGTTCGCCCGTCGCCCCTTCAGTAAATCTTGAAAACAGGACATTCCGCCATGCTGGCACGCGCGCTGATCTTCGCTGCCCTCGCCCTGCCCGTTGCCGCTCAGGCCGGTGGGCGCGAGTGTTCGGATTCACCCGGCAGGGTGCTTCAGCTCTGCATCTCGGTTGATGCCGGGCGGGCTGTCTATGAAGTCTCGCGTCAGGGTCGTCCGGTCATCGCCCCCTCGACGATGGGGCTGGCCTTTGCCGGTGAGCCAGCGGTGCGTTGGGCGACCCTGACGGCCCCCCGCCGCTCCGCCGTCGACACGACCTGGGAGCAGCCCTGGGGCGAGCAGCGCGTCATCGCCGACAAGCATAGTGAGCTGCAGGTCACCCTGGGCGGCGACACCCCCTACAATCGCCGGGTCATCGTGACCGCGCGCGTCTTCGACGACGGCGTGGGTCTGCGATATTCCTATCCGGAAATCCCGGCGGGCAAGGCGGTGGAGGTCGTTGGCGACAGCACCCAGTTCCGCACTCGCGGCGCCAATCAGGCCTGGTGGTATTCCGCCTGGGGACAGGAGCGCGATGAATACCTGTATTCCGAGACGGACGCGCGCCGGATCACGACCGCAGAGACGCCGCTGACGCTGAAGCGCGACGACGGGCTGCATGTCTCGATTCACGAAGCCGCCCTGATCGACTTCCCCAGCATGCTGCTGTCCGGCGACGGCGCAGGCACTCTGACGGCCAAGCTGATGCCTTGGCCGGACGGGGTTCTGGCACACAAGACCGGTCCTTTCGACACCCCGTGGCGCACCATTATCATCGGCGACACACCGGGCGCTCTGGCTGACAGCCGCATCGAACTGAACCTAAACGAGCCGAACAGGCTGGGCGACATCTCCTGGTTCAAGCCTGAAAAATACGTTGGCGTCTGGTGGGAAATGCACCTGAACCGCAGCACCTGGGGCAGTGGTGAACATCACGGCGCCGCCACCGCCAATGTGAAATCCTACATCGACTTCGCCGCCGAAAACGGCTTTGGCAGCGTCCTGGTCGAGGGGTGGAACGAGGGCTGGGACGGCGACTGGATCGCCCACGGCGACAAGTTCAGCTTCACCAAGGCCTATCCTGACTTCGATATCGCCGAGATCACCGCCTATGGGCGCGAGCGCGGCGTCAAACTGATCGGCCACCACGAAACCGCCGGCGGCGTGCCCAACTATGCGGCCCAGTTGGAAGACGCCATGGCGCTTTACGAGCGTTACGGCGTCGATGTGGTCAAGACCGGCTATGTCCGTCACAGCGGCGACATCGTCGACGAGCAGGGCGGTCTGCAATGGTTCGCAGGCCAGTACATGGTTCGCCACAACCTGCATGTCGCAGAGGTCGCCGCGCGTCACCGGATCGCCATCAACGCTCACGAGCCGGTCAAAGACACCGGCCTGCGCCGCACCTGGCCCAATATGATCAGCCGCGAAGGCGCGCGCGGTCAGGAGTTCAACGCCTGGGGTGATCCGACCAATCCGCCCGAGCACATGACCATCCTGCCTTTCACCCGCCTGCTGGCGGGGCCGATGGACTTCACGCCGGGCATCTTCGACATCCCGCGCGGAGGCATCGCCCTGACCCGCCGGGTGCAGACGACGCTGGCGACGCAGCTGGCCGAATATGTCGTGGTCTATAGCCCCGTGCAGATGGCGGCGGACCTGCCGGAGAACTATCTGGCCCACCCTGACGCCTTCCAGTTCATCAAGGACGTGCCGACCGACTGGGAGACGACCAAAACCCTGCAATCCGAGATCGGCGACTATGTCGTGGTCGCCCGGCAAGAGCGGGGCGGTCAGGACTGGTATCTGGGTGCGATCACGGATGAGAACGCCCGCACTCTGAGCCAGCCGCTCAGCTTCCTGGCGCCGGGCAAGCGTTATGAGGCGCAGATCTATGCGGACGGCGCCGACGCCGACTATCGGACCAATCCGATGAGCTATGTCATCTCCCGCAAGGTGGTGACCAGCGCGGACACTCTGCCCATCGTCATGGGGCCGGGCGGAGGCTTGGCGGTGCGTTTCCGCGTCCTGCCTTAAGGGCTGAGCCGCCTGACCCGGACGACGGTTCGCGCCGTCGTCCGGGTCTTTTTTATTCTGCGCTTGCTGCGGCGGAGGCTGTCCTGTCCGCGCCTGACAGCTTGGTCTTCATCTGGCGCAGCAGGAACAGGATGACGACGGCGGCCTGGGCGGCCGAGGCGACGGCGGCGGCCCACCAGAAATGCTCGAGCCTGCTCCACGGCTGGGCGACCAGGAAGACCATTGATCCCGCATAGACCGCCAGCCGAACCACGCCGCCGATCAGCGATGGGCGGGTGTCGCCCAGGGCCTGAAAGGCGCCGGATGCGGTGAAGGCCAGTCCCGAGGCCACGAAGACCAGAGAGACGATTTTCAGATAGTGGGCGGCGATAGTGGCGGTCGCGGGGTCGGCGGCGAAGGGGGCGACCAGCAGGGGTGCGTTCCACTGGCAGACCAGGGTCAGGGCCAGCATGACGCCCGAGCCGATCGCCGCCGCGTCGCGCACGGTGCGGACGACGCGGCTGAACTGGCCCGCGCCATAGTTCTGACCGGCGATGGGGCCGACCGCAAAGGCGATGGCCATGGCGGGCAGGAAGACGGCCTGCATGACCCGCGATCCCACGCCGAACCCGGCCTGAGCCTCGGCGCCGAAATGCTGGATGAAGCCGTAGGTCAGGCTCATCGAGACGAACAGCAGCAGGAACTCCGCGCCCGCCGGGAAGCCGATGCCGACGATGCGGCGCAGGACCGCGCTATCGGGCGGCGTCAGGCGCATGGGCTGGGCGATCACGGTCTGGACGCGGCTGAAGATCACGACCGCCCCGACGAAGCCCGCCAGCGCCGCAATCGCGCTGGCCAGACCGGCGCCGAAGGCTCCCAGCGGCAGTCCCAGGCCCCAGCCGGCGATCAGCACGGGGGCGAGCACGGCGTTCAGCAGGACGGTGGCCGACTGGACCATCATGGTCGGACGCACGACGCCTGCGGCGCGCAGGGCGGCGCCCATGGTTCCGGTCGGGAACATCAGGGCCAGAGCGGGCAGGAAGCCGTGCAGATAGGCCGCGCCTTCCTTCGCCGTCAGCGGGTCGGCCGAAAGGCTGCGCATCGCCATGCCGCCAAAGGCGTATCCCGCGATCAGGGTTACGACGGCCAGCACGACCGACAACAACATGGCCTGGCGATAGACCGCCTCGGCGCCCGCATGGTCCCCGGCGCCGATGGCGCGAGCCATCAGGGACATGGTTCCGACCGTCACCATCTGCGACGCGGCCATGACCAGGAAGAAGACTACGCCCGCCAGGCCGACTCCCGCCAGGGCCGCCGGTCCGATCCGCCCCACGAAATAGAGGTCGATCAGATAATAGAGCGTCTGGAACAACAGTCCCAGCCCGATGAAGAACGCCATCCCGAGCAGGCGCCGGGTGATAGAGCCCTGTGTGAGATCGTGTTGCATTCGACGTGTCCTGAACGCGCGGCGGCCCGCAGCGTGGATGCGCCCCTTAGCGGCAGCTTACGTCCAAATCAATATCACCCGGGTCTTATTGTCGGTCGCCGGACAGCTTCTCCCAGGCCAGGGCGTGGACGCGGTCGCGGCCCAGGGCGGCGATCAGGGGTTCGCGGGCGAACAGGTCGGCGATGGCGGGGTCACGCACGCTGAGCCCGCCGGTGAAGGCGCCGAAGGCGGGCAGGATCAGGCGCGATCCGTCCGTGATGAAACAGGGGCGGCGCACGCCTCGGCCGTAGGCGATGACGCGGGCGGAAGGGTGCAGGTGCCCGGCGACCTCGCCATGGCGGTTGTCAGAGGCGGCGAGAGGTTCCGGCTCATGGGTCAGGCGCAGCGCGCCCAGGCTGATGTCGCCGACGACGGCGCCGGGCAGACGTATGTCGGCGCCCATCTGCGCCAGGGCCTCGCGGTCGTGATTGCCCTCCAGCCACAGCCAGTCGCGGCCCGCCGCCAGCCGCTCCAGCCGCGCGCGGTCGTCGGCGGCCATGCGGGCGATGGCCCGGGCGTCATGGAAGCTGTCGCCCAGCAGGATGACCGTGTCGGGGTTCAACTCGGCGATCTCGGCCTCCAGCCGGTCCAGGGTGGCGCGGCTGTCATAGGGGGGCAGCAACTGGCCGCGTGCGGCGAAGGCGGAGCCCTTCTCCAGATGCAGGTCGGCGGCGATCAGGGTCCGATAGGCCGGCAGCCACAGGGCCCCGGAGCAACGCAGGTCGCAGGTCTCGCCCGCGATCAGCACGCGCAGGGCGCCGCAGGGTTTGCGAGCGGGCGACAGGGTCTGGCGCAGGGCGGTGTTCACGCGGCGTCTTCCATCACTTCGGCGATCAGCGCGTCGGCGCTTTCGTCCAGGATCATTTCGGCGGCGTCCCCGCCCACGCGCTCGCGACCGATCTGCACCAGCACCGGTACGCTGAACGGCGACGGGCGGGACAGGGCGATGGGGCGTATTCGGCCCTCGATCCGCGCCAGCATCTGACCCAGGCGCGCCACGTCCAGCAGGCCCGACGCCGCATCGGCGCGTGCGGTCTTCAGCAGCAGATGATCGGGCTGGTGGCGGCGCAGCACGTCATAGATCAGGTCGGTGGAGAAGGTGACCTGACGCCCCGTCTTCTCCGCGCCCGGCAGGCGACGCTCGATCAGGCCCGAGATCAGGGCGCAGTTGCGGAAGGACCGCTTCATCATGAAGCTTTCCTCCAGCCAGGCCTCCAGGTCGTCGCCCAGAATGTCGGGCTGGAACAGGGCGTCCAGATCGATCCGGTCCATCGGTTTGATCGACCAGATGGCGAATGAATAGTCGGTCACGACAAAGCCCAAAGGCCCGACGCCCAGCCGGTCCAGCCGCCGTGTCAGCAGCATGCACAGGGTGGTGTGGGCCAGCCGCCCCTCGAACGGATAGGCGACCATGAAGTGGCGATTGCCGCGCGGGAAGGTCTCGACCAGCATGGATTCGGCATCCGGAATGACCGAGCGCGTCTCCTGCAGCTCCAGCCACTCCTGCACGTCGGGCGGCAGGACGCGCCAGTGGTCGCGGTCCTGCACCATGGTGCGCACCCGGTCCGCCAGCGAGGTCGACAGCGGGAATTTGGCCCCGCCCCAGGAGGGGATCTTCGGGTCCTTGTCATGGGCGTGGGTGACCAGGGCGTCGGTCCCGGTGATGCCCTGAAAGGCCCAGATCTGACCGGCGAACAGGAAGGTGTCGCCTGGCGTCAGCTGTTCGAAATACCATTCCTCGGCCTCGCCCACCTTGCGCCCGCCGACCCAGGCGCGGGTTCCGCCGCCGCCCCGCCGCGACGCCACGCGCACGTTCAGATTTCCGGCGGAGACGATGGCCCCGACGTTCATGCGGTGGCGCTGGGCGATATGCTGATTGCGGACCTTCCACTGTCCATTCTGTGTACGAACGATACGGGCGAACCGGTCGTAGGTCCGCAGGGCGTATCCGCCTGTGGCCACAAAATCCACGACCTCCTCGAACTGCTCCCAGGTCAGGTCGCGATAGGGACCGCAGGTGAGGATTTCGTCATAGAGCGCCTGCATGTCGAACGGCTCGGAACAGGCCACGCCCATGACGTGCTGGGCCAGGGTGTCCAGTGTGCCGATATGGACCGGCTCCCAGTCGAAGGCGTTGTCGGCGACGGCCTCGCGCGCGGCCTGACATTCCAGCATTTCGAACCGGCTGGCGGGCACCAAGAGGGCGCGCGACGGCTCGTCCAACCGGTGGTTGGCGCGGCCGATGCGCTGGACCAGACGGCTGGAGCCCTTGGGCGCCGCCATCTGGATGACCAGGTCCACGTCGCCCCAGTCGATCCCTAGGTCCAGCGTCGAGGTGCAGACCACGGCCCGCAGGTCGCCCCGCGCCATGGCCGCCTCGATCTTGCGCCTCTGTTCGGCGGCCAGGGATCCGTGGTGCAGCCCGATGGGCAGATTGTCGTCATTGACGACCCACAGCTGCTGGAAGACGAACTCGGACTGCCATCGCGTATTGACGAAGATCAGGGCCAGGCGGGCGCGCTGGATGGCGGCATAGACCTCGGGGATGGCGTGCTGGCCGGTGTGGCCCGCCCACGGCACCTTGCCCTCCGAAATCAGCACATCGATCACCGCAGGCGCGCCGGGATCGCCGCGCACCAGCGTCACGCCGCCTTCTCCCGTTAGCGCAGACGGGCTGAGCCATTCCCGGATCAGGTCGGGATCTTCGATGGTGGCGCTCAATCCCACGCGGCGCATCGCGGGTGCGAAACTCTGCAGCCGCGCCAGCCCCAGGGCCAGCAGATCGCCGCGCTTGCCGCTCCAGATCGCGTGCACCTCGTCCAGCACGACGCATTTCAGATCGGCGAAATAGGATCGCGCGCCTTCCCAGGCGCAGAACAGGGCCAGTTGTTCGGGCGTGGTCAGCAGGATGTCGGGCGGGAAATCGCGCTGGCGTTGGCGCTTGGACTGTTTGGTGTCGCCGGTGCGGGTCTCGACATGGATGTTCAGCCCGATCTCGCGGATCGGCGTCATCAGGTTGCGTTCGACGTCGGTGGTCAGGGCCTTCAGCGGGGACAGATACAGGGTGTGGACCCCAGACCCTGGGCCGGTCGCGGGGCGCGGCCCGCGTTCCGCCAGATCGATCAGGCTGGGCAGAAACCCCGCCAGCGTCTTGCCCCCGCCGGTGGGGGCGACCAGCAGGGCGTGCGAACCGGCCTCAGCCGCGGCGACCATCTCCAGCTGATGCCGCCGGGGCGACCAGCCGCGGCTGGCGAACCAGTCGGCGAAAAGCGGGGGAAGCGGCGTCACCCCAACCGAGCGCCCACACAGGCCCGACCGTTCCATGCCCCGCCCGCATCGAGGCAGGAATCCTGAGCCAGAGCGGCGCCAAGCATCGGCCAGACGGCGAACCCGATCAGGGAGACGAGCGCCGCCGCCAGCAGGATCACGGCCAACAGGCCCTTGGGTGTCAGAAGCTTCGTCTTGGCGGCCATGGCGCTACAATTAGCGCGCCGGAGCGTCGGTCGCTAGATGTTCCCGTTCCGTTTCGGTCTCAGGCTCGCTATCTATCGGCTGTGTCAGACGAATCCGTCATTGCAGAAACGACCCGGCCTGGGCCCGAACTTCGGCTGGACCTGCCGCCCGCGCTGGCGACGCCGCCGGGGGCGGGGGCCGTCTGCGATGAGGCGGGCGCGCGAAAGATCGGGCGCGGCGCGGCGGAAGGCTTCTTCACCACCGGGCCGGTTCTAGTCGCCCATGCGTCCCTGACGGCGCGACGGCTGGGCCTGACGCCGCCGCCCCGGTCGTCCGATCTGATGGATGTGCTGGAGCTGTACGCCTTCGTCCGCCCCGCGCGGTTCTGCGCTCCGTCGCCGACGGGACTGGCCCTGGCGGTGGGGCGGGCGGAGCCGAAGTCGGCGGAGGAACAGGCCACGGCCCTGCGTGACGCCGCCGCCGCCCTGCTGGGCGAACTGGCCGCGCCCGCCTATCCGGAACGCGAAGCCGCCTATGTTCTAGCCCTGACGATGCAGCGCGCGGGCTGGGCTTGGGGCGAGCGCGTGGTGCAGGCGCTGGAGGCGGGCGGGGTGCGTATCCGCCAGCATCGCGGCTCGGGTCTGGATGTCTGGACGCGCCTGACGGAGTGGGAGGACGAGGCCCCGCGCGGCGAGGCCGGGTCCGCCCCGGTCGACAGCGAGAGCGCCCGCATCCGGCTGGAGAAACTGCTGCAGGCCTCAGGGTTGGACGAGACGCGCCCGACCCAGTCCGACTACGCCGCCGAGGCCGCCTTCGCCTTTTCGCCGCGTAACGAAGAGGGGCGGCCCCGCGTTCTGCTGGCTGAGGCGGGGACGGGCACGGGCAAGACCCTGGGCTATCTGGCGCCCGCCTCCCTGTGGGCCGAGCGGAACCAGGGGGCGGCCTGGATTTCGACCTACACCCGCGCCCTGCAACGCCAGATCGACCGCGAGAGCCATTCGTTGTGGCCCGATCCGGCCGAGCGCAAGAAGAAGGCGGTGATCCGCAAGGGCCGCGAGAACTATCTGTGCGTCCTGAACCTGCAGGACATGGTGCAGGCGGCCCAACTGGGGAACGGCGACCTGATCGGGCTGGCTTTGGCCGGCCGCTGGGCGGTGCATACGCGTGACGGCGACATGACGGGCGGGGACTTCCCCGGTTGGCTGCCCGGCCTGTTCGCCCTGCCTGCGGCCCATGCGGCGGGGGCGGCCAATCTGGTGGATCGGCGCGGCGAATGCGTCCACGCCGCCTGCCCGCACTACCGCACCTGTTTCGTCGAAAAGACCATCCGCGCCAGCCGCAAGGCCGACATCGTGGTGGCCAATCACGCCCTGGTCCTGACTCAGGCCGCGTTCGACGGCGCGCGTTCGGCGCGAGGCCAGAAACAGGACGGCGAGACGGCGGCCCTGAAACGGATCGTTTTCGACGAGGGTCACCACCTGTTCGACGCCGCCGACAGCGCCTTTTCCGCCTGTCTGTCCGGGCAAGAGGCGGCTGAACTGCGCCGCTGGATACGCGGGCCGGAGGGCAAGGGCCGTCGCGGGCGCGGGCTGGAACAGCGTTTGGGCGACATGGTCAATGACAATGAGACGGCGCTGAAATCGCTGCAGGACGCCGTGCGCGCCGCCGCCGGCCTGCCGGGCGAGGGCGTTTCGGGCCGGGTCGCGCCCGCCTCGGGCGAGGTGAACCCCATCGGGCCGATTGAGGCGTTTCTGGCCGCCGCCCTGAACCAGCTCAGGGCGCGCACCGCCGAGACCAATCCTTATGGCGGCGCCGAGTTCGGCATGGAATGCGCGCTGAAGCCGGTGACCGAGCCGGTGGCCGAGGCCGCGCGCGCGGCGGCCCAGGCGCTGGCGGCCATTGAGGCGCCGCTTCTGGCCCTGTCGCGGCACCTGGAAGACATTCTGGACGATGAGGCGGCGGAACTGGACGGTTCGCAGCGGTCGCGGATCGAAGGGGCCTTGCGCGGTCTGGACCGGCGCGCCCGCATGACCCTGCCGGGCTGGCGCTCTATGCTGGCGGCGCTGGAGGACGGCGGCGACCAGCCGGACCCCGATTTCGTCGACTGGCTGTCGGCGGAGACGGCCTTTGGCCGCATCCACGACGTGGCCCTGCGTCGCCACTGGATCGACCCGACCGTGCCCTTGGAGGCCGCCGTGATCGTGCCGTCGCACGGGGTGCTGGTGACCTCGGCGACCCTGTCCGATCCCTTGCAGGATGATCCGTTCGATCTGGCGCGGATGCGGACCGGATCGGCGCGCCTGATCGATCCGCCCCGCACCCTGAAGGTCGAAAGCCCGTTCGACTACGCCGCCAACAGCCGGGTCATCGTCGTCAATGATCTGGTCAAGGATGATCCGCGCCAGACGGCGGCGGCGATGCGCGAACTGTTCCTGGCGGCGGGCGGCGGGGGCCTGGGACTGTTCACCGCCATCCGTCGTCTGAAGGCGGTCTATGAGCGGCTGGGGCCGGATCTGGCGAAATCAGGCCTGCCGCTTTACGCCCAGCACGTCGATCCGCTGGAGGTCGGGGCGCTGGTGGACATGTTCCGGGTGGAAGAGAACTCATGCCTGCTGGGCACCGACGCGGTGCGCGACGGGGTCGATGTGCCGGGGCGCAGCCTGCGAGTTCTGGCCTTCGACCGTGTGCCGTGGCCGCGCCCGGACCTGCTGCACAAGGCGCGGCGTGAACGTCTGGGGGGCAAGGGCTATGACGACGCCATCGCCCGCGCCCGCATCGCCCAGGCCTTCGGTCGGCTGATCCGGCGCGGCGACGACAAGGGGGTGTTCCTGATGCTGGACGCCGCCACGCCCACCCGCCTGTTCGCCAGCCTGCCGCCGGGAACCGAGGTGCAGCGCATGGGGCTGGCCGATGCGGTCGAGCTGACCAAGACCTTCCTCAATCCCGAGACGACCTGAAATGTCGAAGACCACGCCCGCGACCCTGGCCCTGACCAAGGCCGGGATCGCATTTGAGCTGTTCCCCTATGACTATGATCCCGACGCGCCGCGCGTGGGACTGCAGGCGGCGCAGGCCTTGGGCAAGGCGCCGGAACAGGTGTTCAAGACCCTGATGACACTGGCGGACGGCAAGCCCGCCTGCGTCATCGTGCCCTCGGACTGCGAGGTCAGCATGAAGAAGCTGGCGGCGGCGCTTGGGGCCAAGTCGGCCCAGATGATGAAGCCCGCCGACGCCGAACGCCTGACCGGCTACAAGGTCGGCGGCGTCAGCCCCTTCGGCCAGCGCAAGTCCGTGCCGACGGTGATGGACGAGACGGCCATCCTGTTCGACCAGGTGCTGATCAACGGCGGCCAGCGCGGTCTGCTGCTGGGGATCGCGCCGGACGATGCGGTGCGGGCTGCGGGCGCCAGCCTGGCGGACCTGACCGCCTGAACCGCCCTTATGTCGGCGCCGATCCTTGCGCTATAGGGCGTTGAACCCGGAGATCGCATGTCTGACGCCCCGACCAAGCCGCACAGCCGCAAGGGCCTGTATGCGCCCTTCATCATCGTGTTGCTGGCCTTGGCGGCGTGGACGGGCTGGTGGTTCTACCTGACGCACCAGATCGACAGACAGATCGAGACCCAGGCGGCCGCCATGCGTCAGGCGGGCTGGGATGTCCGCTTTTCCGAGAAGACCATCTCCGGTTGGCCCTTCCGCGCCCGCGTGGGCCTGCGCGACGTGACCATCGGCGCGCCGTCGCACCATGCGGTGTCGGCGCTGGAGCTGGCGGCCGAGGCCAACGCCTATCAGCCGACCAAATGGGTGATCGTCGCGCCGCAGGGGCTGGTGCTGACCCGGGCAGGCAAGGGCGAGGTGGCGGTCGCGGGCGACGCCATCCGCATGAGCGCCAGCGGCATCGACCAGCGCTGGCCCAATCTGGCGCTGGAGATGGTCAATCCGGTCTTCACCGTGGCGCCCCAGGGCGAGCCCTTCCCCATTGCCCGCGCCGCGCGGATCGAATTCTACACCCGCCCGCATCTGGCCGCGTCGACCACGCCGGGCGATGATGTCGATGTCATGTTCCGTCTGGTGGACGGGCAGGGCCGCGCCGATGGTCCGGTCGAGGGCTTCGCTCAGGACGGGATGCTGACCCTGCAGCTTGAGGCCACCATCGGTCAGGCCAGCCTGCTGAAGGGCGGCGATGCGGCGGGGGTCTTTTCGGCCTGGACGCGGGGGGGCGGAACCTTCCGCAATCTGCGCGGCGATATTCAGGCCGGGGCCAGTCGCGCCACCCTGAGCAGCGATGTCCTGCGCGCCGACGCGGACGGGCGGCTGATCGGGCAGGTGGCGCTGCAATCGCAGAAGCCGCTGCCCGCCCTGTCCGGCCTGCTGGAATCGCGCGGCGGCGTCGCCAACCGGATCGGGGCGGCGGGCGCCGCAGCGGCGGCGGGCGCGACCCAGGCGGCAGGCAAGGACGACATGGCCCTGACCCTGGTGTTCCGCGATGGGCGCGCTTGGCTGGGCCCATTCTCATTGGCCCCTGCGCCCAAGCTGTTCTGATGGGCCTGCTCGCCGAACCCCAGCCTGACGAAGCCCTGTTGGCGCTGGACCGGGCGGTGGTTGAGGCCGTGCGCGCCCGTGTCGCCGCTGGACCGCGTGATCGTGCGGATGCGGGCGCCATCGCCCTGCGTGAACTGCTGAACGGCGTCTCGCCCGCAGAGGCGACGGCCTTGAAGGCCCTGTGGGGGCGGATCGAGGCGGCGGGCGGCCCCGTGATGGCGGCCAGCGGCGGTCTGGCCACTGTGCTGGCGGCGGATCGCTACGGCCTGTCCGCCCGACCCATGGCGGCGGATGAGGTGCTGAAGGCGGTCGATGCCGGCGCGCGCGGCCTGCTGGACCTGTCGTCGGATCGCCCATGGTGGGGGCGGCTTCTGGCGCGGCCTGACCTGCGGATCATCGCCGCCCTGCCGGATGACCGGCGCGCGCGGCCGCAGGCGTTTCTGGTGTCCAGGGAGCAGTCCGGCCCGACCGGCGACGACCGCAGCTTCTGGGTCACGGACAGCGGCCTGCCCGACGCCCGCATCATCGACGCCCTGGGCCAGTCCGGCCTGATCGCGGACCCGCTGGCGGCGGCAGGCGGCTTGAAGCTGTTTGTGCTGACGGGCTATGTGCAACCCGAGGACGGACGGCTGAGCGACGCCCCCGGCCGCCTGACCGGCGTCATCGGCGCTGCCCCCATCTTCTGACTCAAGGCATTTCATGACCGACGCGACCGCACCCAAAGGCCCCGTAGCGAAGCCCGGCATCCTCGACATCGCGCCCTATGTGGGGGGCAAGTCGTCCATCGCCGGGGTCGCCGAGCCGATGAAGCTGTCCTCGAACGAGAACATGCTGGGTGCGGGTGAAAAGGCGCGCACCGCCTATGAGGCCGCCGTCAAGAACATCCACATCTATCCCGATGGCCGCGCCAGCAAGCTGCGCGCCGCCGTCGCCGAACTGCACGGGCTGGAGCCCGAACGGCTGATCTTCGGCAATGGTTCGGACGAGGTGTTCGCCTTGTTGAACCAGACCTATCTGACGGCGGGCGACAATATCGTATGCGGCCAGTACGGCTTTCTGGCTTATCGGATCAGCGCCCTGGGCTGCGAGGCCCAGGTCAAGCTGGCGCCCGAACCGGACTATAAGGCCGAGGTCGACGCCCTGCTGGCCCAGGTCGATGACCGCACCAAGATCGTCTATGTCTCCAACCCGTCGAACCCGACCGGCAGCTACAATACCGGCGAGGAGATCCGCCGCCTACACGCCGCCCTGCCGTCGCACGTCATTCTGGTCGTGGATGAAGCCTATGCCGAATATGTGACCGAGGCCGACTGGGAGACGTCCTTCCCGCTGGCCAAGGCGGCGTCGAACATCGTCGTCACCCGCACCTTTTCCAAGATCCACGGTCTGGGTGGTTTGCGCATCGGCTTCGGCTATGCGCCGCTGGCGGTGGCGGAGGCCATCGACCGCATCCGCCTGCCGTTCAACGTCTCGGTGCCCGGTCTGGAGGCGGCGACCGCCGCCCTGTCCGATACCGCGCACCAGACGGTGTCGCGCGATCTGGTGACCAGCTGGAAACCGCGCCTGACCCAGGCCCTGCGCGGCTTCGGCTTTGAGGTTCTGCCCAGCGCGGGCAACTTCGTGCTGGTGGTGTTCGAGGACGCCGACCGCGCCGCCGCCGCCAACGACTATCTGAACACCAAGGGCATCATCGTCCGCCCCGTCGGCGGCTACGGCCTGCCGCAGGCCCTGCGCATCACCATCGGCACGGAAGATCAGAACCGCGCGGTGATCGATGCGTTGAGCGAGTTCGCGGCGCAGTAGGTCGTGATTGTGCGCCGCTCGCGTCCGGCCTGGCGCGAGCGGCGCACAAAGGGTGTTTGAGGCTCAATCCAGCTTGGAAACGCGCACCATGCCGGTCAGTCCTGCGTCGCCAACGGCGGCGCGATGGTCAGGGCATAGGCCAGAGGCGTGGACAGCGGGGTCTTGCACAGGGCCTCGCGCACTGTGGTCTGGCCGCGTGCGGTGAAGCGGACGGGTTCGCCGGCTGCGCACCGGGTCTGAACCGCTTCGAACATCGGCCGGGCGTCGGCCATGGGATCGAAGCCTTCGATCTTGCCCAACTCAAGATCGCCCGCCAAGGCGCCGCAGGCCGCATCATTGTCCATCTGGACATAGCCGTCGCGCAGATAATAGCCCTTGCTCACCCCCGGCGCGCAGTTGCTGGCGTTCAGGTGCGACAGGGCCGCCATCAGATAGGTCTGGCGCGAGGGCCGGTTCTCCCAACGGACTCCAAGGGCGGTCAGGCGCGCCTCAAGCGCAGACCAGCGCTGATCTGCGGGGGCGTCGAACAATGCCGGGACCGCCGACCCGGCGGGCAGGGCGCTTACGAAGTCGGCGGGACCATAATCGGGGCGTCCCGCACGGGCCTGGGCGATCAGGTCGCGCCAAACGTCGATGACGCCGCGCTGGCCGTTTGAGGCATGGCGCAACTCCAGATCTGCCAGCCACTGGATCGTCACGCCGCAGTCGTACATGGCCGGGCCGCCCGCGATGCGTTCGGCAAGGCTGCGGCTTTGCCCCACAGCACGGCGACAGTTGGTCAGGCTGGCGCTGATCGCGTCCAGGCCGTCCTCGTGGTTCAGCACGCCGGTCGAAGAGGCGGCGACCAGGGCCAGATACTGCGCCCCTCCTTCATGCAGCCAGGGCGAGCCCTCGGCGGGGACGGCGAAATGGCTGTTCCACAGATGGACGGATTCATGGAAGACCAGCAGGCGGATGTCCGAAAGGGCGCTGTCCGTCGGCTCGGCCCAGTCGTCGCCGTGCAGACGGGCGGAGATGACCTCTGTGTCGGTCACGTCGCCGCGGAAGGATATGGGGCCCGCGCCCTGGTCCGTGAACACCAGGGTCGGCGGCTTGGGCGGTGCGCCGAACCTATGGCCGAAGAAGTTGACGGCCGTGTCGAAGGTGTCCAGCGCGGTTGTCCGCACCTGAGGCGACAGGCCGGGCGCCATGATCGCGGCCCCGCCCACGCGTTGTTCGATCCGGGCGGCGGGACCGACATAGACATAGCCGCTGACGTCGTTCGCGGGCCACAGGGTCCAGCCCTGGGGCGCGTCGAGGGTGAGTTGCAGCGTATCGTCCGCACCGGTCAGGGCCGGGGCGAAGAGCAGATAGCCGTCGCCCACGCGGGTCACGGCGATATAGCCGCGCCCTTCTTCGGTGGTGTCTGGCTTCAACAGCAGGGTGAACCGATCGAAGGCGTCGCCGGCGCCTTCAACTGCGTCGCCGCTCAGCCGGGCGTCCCGTGTCTGGGCGTCCCGTGTCGGGGCGGTCCAGTCGTCGCGCGCCACACCGGCGTCCTGAAACCTGAACCGGGTGGTCGGCGTCGTCAGGCGTATGCTCGCGCTCAGTCCGTCTGTGGTTGGCTTCAGCGTGACGGACTGCGCCTGTGCTGACATAGGGGCGGCCAGCGGGGCCGCGCCCATCAGGGCTGCGGTCGCCAAGGTGCAGGCCAGCCTGGTTTTGAAGCTCATGATCTCACTGCGTCGGTCATCCGTATCCGACCGGGTGTTTCAGCCAGCACAAGCCGATTGGCGAGTGAAATATCGGTAAGCGTCTTCAGTCCGCGCTGGAGAACCGCACCACGCCGATCAGGCCTGCGCGCCAGACGTGGTCGTCGTCGACCAGCGGGCTGTTCTTGGTGTCGCCCAGGCGCTGTTCGTAGTTGACGAAGCCGCCGACGCCGAAGCGCGTGCCGACCGGGATGGCGAGGAAGGCCACGGCCCCGGCGCCCGACAGGCCGCCGGACGCCTGGTAGGGTTGATAGCCGCTGCCCGGCGCCTGTTCCGGGGTGACGCCGAAATAGCGTTGCAGGCGCTCGTCGTTGCCGCCGGTGACATAGCCGCTGACGCGCAGCAGGCCGACCGGGGTCACGCGCTGATGGCCGACCGAGGCGAAATACTGCATTCCCGCGTCGTCGCCGCTGACGTCCTGGGCCACATGGCCGCCGACCACGATCCCGCCGAACCGCTTGTAGGCGTACAGGGCTGCGTCGGCGCCCAAGCCGGGGCGATCCAGGCTGGAGCCCTCGATCTTGCCCGCCGAGAAGCGGGGACGCAGCTGGACCCCGGCGTTGAAATCGTCGGTCTTGATCGCATTCCAGCCCAGGCCGTCCAGGCCGTTGGCGTAGAAGATGTTCTTGTAGTTGGCCGAACCCCAGGCGGTGTAGTTGATGTCGTCGCCCGTATTGCCGGTGGGGCTGAAGCCGTGGGTGATCCCCCCGCCGACCTCGACCCGCCAGGTCTTGGGCGCCTCGACGTCCTCATAGGGCTGGGACTGGGCCAGGGCCGATCCGGCGACGGCGGCGAATGCGGCGGTGAGAATCAGGGTGCGGATCATCGGGCGTTTCCATTGCGGCGCCCGAACGCGGGGAGGATCAGGCCGGTGCGGAATGCACTAGCGCGGTTTTTGGCTCCAATAAGGCGGTCGAAGCCGTCTCGATGCGGCTTTCCAGCAACGCCATCATGGCACCCCGCTTCAACTGGGCCGGAATGGGCTCCAGAAACTCGAACACCACGGTGCCCGGATAACGACGGAAACCGTGGGCGGGCCAGTGGACGCCGGAGTTGGTGGCGACGGGCCAGCAGGGGCCTTCCAGATCGCGATAGATGGCGGCGACGCCGGGCTTGTAGTCGCCGGGAACGCCTGGCGCGTTGCGCGTGCCTTCCGGGAAGATGACGATCTGGCGGCCCTCGGCCAGGCGGTCCTTGGCCTGACGGGTCATGTCCTTCAGCGCCTTGGCGTGGCCGGCGCGGTCCACGGCGATCATCTTGGCCTTCCAGGCGAACCAGCCGAAGAAGGGCAGGGGCATCAACTCCTTCTTCATGACGAAGCAGGCGTCCGGCAGCACCGCCAGCAGGGCCACGATGTCCAGCATTCCCTGGTGCTTGGACGCCACCAAGGCGGCGCCGGACGGGCGGTTCTCCAGCCCTCGGAACTCGACCTTCACGCCCGCGATCCAGCGCAGGCCGAACAGAACGCTCCTGGCCCACAGCTTGATGACGCCGCGAACGACGCTGTGCGACATCAAGAGAGCGGGCGACAGGCCGATGGCGACGACGGGCATCGACAGATAGAGCCAGGCCGTGAAGAGGAGAGAGCGCAGGGTGTTCACTTAGGCGGGCGCCTTTTCTGGTGTGTCCGCATCGGCGGCGACAGCCCGGACGGTGGAGCGGTCGCGCGTCAGGCGACGCACCCCCTCGCGGCCCAGGGCGGTCAGATATTTCATGTATTCCAGCGTCATGCGCCGCGCGGAAACCACGGCCCGCCACCAGCGTGCATTGTCCAGCGACGGCGTCGAAACGGCGTAAGGCGTCAGCTCCACGCCCGGAAGCTGGCCGCGCAGCTCAACCAGCGAGCGTGGCATATGATAGTCCGAGGTGACCACGATCAGGTGGGTGTAGCCCTTGGCCCGCGCCCACGAGGCGATCTCCTGGGCGTTGCCGACCGTGTCCTCGGCCTCGAAGCCCAGGTCGACGCAGCAGTTGAACAATTTGGTCGAGCCGGGGGTCAGGTCGCGCAGCTCCTGGCGGCGAACCTCGCGGTTGACGCCCGAGATCAGCACCCGCTCGCCCTTGCCCTGCTCCAGCAGGCGGATGGCGGCGTTGACCCGCTCGGCCGCGGGGCCGGTCAGGGCCACGATGGCGTCGGCGCGGGCGGGATCGTCGGCGGGCGTCAGCTCGCGCACCCGATGCGCAAAGGCGAACAGGCCGACCAGCCAGATCAGGGCGACGACGCCGATGACGGTCAGCAGCCTCATCCCTTGCCTCTTGCTGATCCCAATACCTGCATGGCGGCGAATCTGGCCGCGAGAAGCGCCACCGTAGCGGCCAGCAGCGGGCATGGCGAGAGCAGCAGCAGATCGCCCCAGGCGATGGGCAGGGCCTGGCTCAGGCCGCTCGACCCGCCCAGGAAACGCAGGAAGCCCAGCAGAAGCGCGGCTAGCAGGGCGCCGATGGCCCCTGCGCCCGCCGCCAGCAGGGCGAAACGACGCTGGAACAGCCAGGCGATCCGGCCGTCGGTGGCGCCGTTCAGGCTCAGGGTCTCGATCACGCCGCGACCGGCGGCCAGGCCCGCACGGGTGGCGTAGGCGATGGCGGCGGCGGCGGCGAAAGCGGTGGCCAGGAAGGCGGCCCCGGCCAGGGTCGTGATCAGTGCGGCCGAGCGTTCCACCTCGCCGCGCCACAGGCTGTGGTCGTCGACGGTGGCGTCCAGTCCGGCGGCGGCCAGGGCGCGGCTCAGGGTGACTGCGCTGGCGGGCGCGTCCGCCTTCAGACGCACGGTCACCAGATGCGGCAGGGGCAGATCCGGCAGGACGGCGTCGCCCAGCCAGGGGCGCAGCAGATCCTCGGCGTCCTTGCGCGACAGGGCGGCGGCCTCCTCGACCCCGTCGACCCCGGCCAGGGTCTCGGCGGCGCGGGCGGCGGCGGTGTCGCCGGTCTCGCCCACGCGGGGGCGGACCTGGACCGTAGCCTCCGATCCCAGCTGCCGGGCCCAGCCGTGGGCGGCGCGGTCGGCGGCGGAGGCGGCGACTGCGGCCAGACAGGCCAGGAAGCACAGCACGGCGATGACGGTCATCAGCCACGGCTCGCCCGCGGCGGCGGGGGGCAGCAGGCCGGGACGGCCGGAGGGCAGGCGCAAGCCCGAAAGACCCAGACTCGAAAGGCGCAGAGAAGGCAGGCGCAGGACAGACAGGCGGATCATGCGGCGGCGCGCTCCGTCGGCGCCAGCCGCCCCCGGTCCAGCCGCAGCACGCGCGCGCCGGAACGTTCGGCCAGGGCCTGGTCGTGGCTGGCGATCAGAACCGTGGCGCCCAGCCGGTTCAGCGACTGGAACAGGCGTAGCAGCTTTTCGGCCATCACGCCGTCCACGCTGCCGGTCGGCTCGTCGGCGACGATCAGGCCGGGGCGGGTGATGACGGCGCGGGCGATGGCCAGTCGTTGTTTCTCGCCGCCGGACAGGGCGGGCGGTAGGGCGTCCATGCGGTCGCCCAGGCCCACCCACTTCAGCATCTCGGCCACATCGGCGGCATAGGCCGCCTCGCGCTGATGCGTCAGCCGCAGCGGCAGGGCCGCGTTTTCAAAGGCTGACAGGTGGTCGAGCAGGTGAAACTCCTGGAAGACGACGCCCATGCGGCGGCGGAAGGCGGGAATATCACGCCGTTCGATCTGCGTGACATCTGCGCCGAACAGGCGGATTGTGCCCTTTCGCGGCCGTTCGGCCAGGGTCAGAAGCCGCAGCAGCGACGACTTTCCCGCCCCCGACGGCCCGGTAAGGAAGTGGAAAGAGCCTCGCGGCAAAATGAGGTTAACGTCTCGCAGAACGTCAGGCGCGCCCGCATAGCCGAAACCAACGCCCGACAGGCGGACGGTCTCGGGCGTGGCGGTGGTTTCGACGGCGCTTGCGGGCGAGGACGGCATGGGCTTGGTTTCAGGGACGGGGTGCGAGATCGCGCCTCTCGGGAGGGGGCGCAAGCCTCGCAGTCAGACGACATGATACTGACCTGCCCGTCCTGCGCCACCAGCTATTTCATTGCGGACGACACTGTCGGCCCAAATGGCCGCAAGGTGCGGTGCCAATCGTGCGGCGAAGTCTGGCGCGCGACCAATGACGAGCCGCTGGAATTGACCGTCGCGCCTGAACCCAGCGTTATTCCCAGGGCTGAACCCGAGGCTGAACCGGCCAGCTTGGCCGAGACCCCGGCGCCCGAACTGCCACGGGCTTTCCGCGCCCGCGCCGAACAGCAGCGCCGCCTGCGCCGGGCGGCGACCCATGGCGCCGTCTGGGCTGGGCTGGCCAGCGTCTTCGCCGCCCTGATCATTTCCGCCTTCCTGTTCCGCGTAGAGGTGGTCGAGATTTTCCCGCGCGCCGCCGCCGCCTACGCCAATGTCGGCGCGCCGGTGAATGCGGTGGGTCTGGATTTCGAGGCCCTGAGCGCCAAGGACGTGCCCAGCAGCCCCGGCATGGTGGTGGTGTCCGGCGCCCTGAGGAATGTGCGCGACCGGGAAATCGTCGCCCCGCCGATCCGCGTATCCCTGCTGGACGAGCACGGGGCCGAGATCGGCTTCAAGGTGGTGCAGATCGACGCCGCGCCGGTCCTGCCCGGCAAGGTTCAGGGTTTCGCCGCCCTCATCGCCGATCCGGGCCAGGCGACCGCCGACATCGGGGTGAATTTCCTCGCTGTCGCCCCTGCGTCCAAGGCTCGTGCGAATCAGCCCGCGCCGCAGCGTCAGGCCGACGCCAACGGCCTGTCGGTGGTGTCGCGTGCGCCGGTCCTCAACGCCGATGTCTCGCGCGGGCCTGCGCCCGTCCCTCCGACGGAGGCGGCTCCGGCGCCCGGATCGGCGGCGGCCAGCGGCCTGCGTCCGGCGACGGCGCCCGGCGTCGGCGGCCAGAGCGTGACGCCTCCGGTTGAGGCCAAACCGATTCACATGGTGGACACGGGCCACGGCTAGGCGGTATCGCCTCGCATCATGGCTGACACCTCCCCGACGCCGACGGTCCTTCTGCCCGAGGCCGACATCGCCCGCATCGTCGCCGAACTGGCGGACCGCATCGCACCTGTCATCGACGATGATACGGTGGCGACCGTGCTGCTGACCGGCGGTCTGTGGTTCGCCGCCGACCTGACCCGCGCCCTGTCGCGCGCGGGCCGCAATGTCCGTTTCGACGCCCTGTGGCTGTCGTCCTATGGCGATGACAAGACCAGCCGGGGGCAGATCAACGTCTATGCGCCCTTCCAGCGTCCGATCGCCGGTCGCCGTGTGCTGATCCTGGATGATGTGTTCGACACCGGTCTGTCGCTGGCCGAGGCTGTGCGCATCGCCAAGGAGGGCGGGGCGTCAGAGGTCCTGACCTGCGTCTTCGCCCGCAAGCCCTGGCCCAAGCCCCGCGCGCCTGAGCCGGACTTCGTCGGCTGGGAGGCCCCGAACCGCTTCCTGGTCGGCTACGGACTGGACCACGCCGGATCGCTGCGCGGCCTGCCCGACATCTGCGCGATGGATTGATCCTAAGTGGCGAGTAGAGAGTGGCGAGTGACGAGGTCGGACAGACGTCCAGCAGCCTCTACTCACCACTCGCCGCTAATCACTCGCCACACGACTAGAGCCAGTCCGCGAAAGGCTCGCGGTCCAGCATTTCCTCATAGGTCGGGCGGGCGCGGATGATCGCCCACTTGTCCCCGTCGACCAGGACTTCCGGCACCAGAGGCCGGCTGTTGTATTCGCTGGCCATGACCGCGCCGTAAGCGCCGGCGCCGGTCATGACGACCAGATCCTCGGCCTCCAGCGGCGGCAGGGAGCGGTCGCGGGCGAAGGTGTCGCCGGTCTCGCAGACAGGGCCGACCACATCATAGTCCATGGCCGCGCCTTCGCGGGGGCGCACGGGCGCGATGTCGTGGAAGGCGTCATAGAGGGCCGGGCGCATCAGGTCGTTCATCGCCGCGTCCAGCACCAGGAAACGCCGCCCGTCGGACCGTTCGTTGACCTGAACCACCTCGGTCAGAAGAATGCCTGCGTTGGCGGCCAGCAGACGGCCCGGCTCGAACGCCGCCTCGACCTCCAGACCTTCCAGCACGCGCGCGGCCATGGCCACATATTCGGCAGGCGAGGGTGGGTTCACCCCGCCGGAATAGGGCACGCCCAGACCGCCGCCCAGGTCCAGCCGGGTCACGGCATGACCATCGGCGCGCAGCTTGTGCGTCATCTGCGCCAGCACGCGGAAGGCGGCCTCCAGCGGGGTCAGGTCGGTGATCTGGCTGCCGATGTGGCAGGCCAGGCCCACGGGCGTGACATGGGGCGAGGCCGAGGCGCGGGCGTAGAGTTCATACGCCTCCTCCACCGGCACGCCGAACTTGTCGCCCTTGCCGCCTGTGGTGATCTTGGCGTGGCCGCCTGCGCCGATGTTCGGATTGACGCGCACGGCGATGGCCGGGCTGGCGTTCATCATGGCGGCGACCTGGATCAGGCGATCCAGCTCCGCGCCGGATTCAATATTGATCTGACGCACACCGACAGCAATGGCGAAGGCCAGTTCGGGATCGGTCTTGCCCACGCCGGAGAAGATGATCCGTTCCGCCGGAATGCCCGCCGCCAGGGCGCGACGGATCTCACCTTCCGACACCGTGTCCGCGCCCGAGCCCAGCTTGGCCAGGGTCGCCAGCACCGACAGGTTGGAGTTGGCCTTGACCGCAAAGGCGATCAGGGCCTCGCCCAGCGCGTCCGTATGGGCGTCGGCGGCGGTGCGCAGCAGGCTGTAGTGCCGCTTCAGCGTGGCGGTGGAATAGACATAGACGGGCGTCCCCACCTCGTCGGCCAGGGTGTCCAGCGGCACGCCCTCGGCATGCAGGGCGCCGTCCTTGAGATCGAAATGGTGCAAGGTTTAACGTGGATCGTTCTGTGCGGCGCCGGCGCCGATCGGGTTGGAGGGGCCGCCGTCGATGGGGATGCTGCTGGACGGGCGGTTGACGGTGGCGGGTTCGGGCAGGTGACCGGCCCAGCGGTCGCGCGTGGCGCGTTCCGGCGCCGGACGCGGTGATTCCAGATCGGCCATGCGCCCGCAGGCGGAGGCCATGAGGGCCAGAGCGCCCACGGCGATCAGGCTGGTCTTGCGGATCAGGGTCACAGACGGTTCCTCCAGTCGGCGATGCGCGCACGGACCTGTTCCGGCGCGGTGCCTCCATAGCTTTGGCGGCTCTGGCACGAAGCCTCGGCGGTCAGCACCTTGTAGACCGCTTCGGTGACGCCTGGCTCCAGTTTCTGCAGTTCGGCCAGCGGCAATTGCGACAGGTCCACGCCCAGGCTTTCCGCCTGTTTCACTGCGGCACCGGTGACATGGTGCGCCTTGCGGAACGGCAGGTTCAGTTCGCGCACCAGCCAGTCGGCCAGATCGGTGGCGGTCGAGAAGCCCGCGCCTGCGGCTGCGGCCATCCGCTCGGTGTTGGGCCGCAGGGCCGCGACCATGGCGGTCATGGCGTTCAGGGCCAGGTCCAGGGCGTCGAAGGCCTCGAACACCGGCGGCTTGTCCTCCTGCATGTCCTTGGAATAGGCCAGCGGCAGGCCCTTCATCACCGTGGACAGGGCGACCAGCGAACCCATGATCCGGCCCGTCTTGGCGCGCACCAGTTCGGCGGCGTCGGGGTTGCGCTTCTGCGGCATGATCGACGAGCCGGTGGTCAGGTCGTCGGGCAGGGTGGCGAAACCGAACATCGGCGTCATCCAGACCACGATCTCTTCGGCCAGACGCGACAGGTGGCCCGCCGTGATCGAGGCGGCGGCCAGGCTTTCCAGCGCGAAGTCGCGGTCCGACACGGCGTCCAGGCTGTTGGCCATCGGCCGGTCGAAGCCCAGTTCCTGGGCCGTCATGTGGCGGTCGATGGGGAAGGGCGAACCGGCCAGGGCCGCGGCGCCCAGCGGGCTTTCGTTCATGCGGATGCGGGCGTCGGCGAACCGCCCTGCATCGCGGCCGAACATCTCGACATAGGCCATCAGATGATGACCCAGGGTCACGGGCTGAGCGGTCTGAAGATGGGTGAAGCCCGGCATCAGGTCGCCTGCGTGCTGTTCGGCGCGGTCCAGCAGGGCGGCCTGCAGGCCCTTGAGCTGGGCGACCGAGCGGTCGCAGGCGTCGCGGACCCACAGGCGGAAGTCCAGCGCCACCTGATCATTGCGGCTGCGGGCCGTGTGCAGGCGGCCCGACGGTTCGCCGATCAGCTCATTCAGGCGCGCCTCCACATTCATGTGGATGTCCTCGAACTGGTCGCGGAAGGGGAAGGTCCCGCCCGTGATCTCGGATTCGATGGCGTCCAGTCCGCCCAGAATGGCGTCGGCGTCGGCCTGTTGCAGGATGCCCTGTTTGGCCAGCATCCGGCAGTGGGCGCGCGAACCGGCCAGATCCTGACGCCACAGGCGCTGGTCCACGCCGATCGAGACATTGATCGCCTGCATGATTTCGGCGGGGCGCGACGAAAAGCGTCCGCCCCACATGTCTTGACCCGCAGGCCGGACCGGCGCAGTCGATCCGCCTTGTTGTTTGGCGTCGGCAGAGGTGGATTCAGTCATGAGCGGCTCGAGAAAGGCGATCTGGGCAGGCATCGGCGCGATCGTGCTGGTCAGCACGCTCGCCGGCGCCTGGGGCATGGCGATGTCGCTATACGCCAATCATCGGCAGGACACGCAAGCCTCTGAGGCCGCAAAGACGTCCGAAGCGCCGAAAAGCGAGCTGTCGCGCTACGCCGTGGGGCCTTTGACCGCGTTGCAGACCCCGGCTGAGCTGAAACCGGCGCCGGAATACATGTTCCGCGACCGCAATGGCACGGCGGTGCGCTTCGACGCCTTCCGGGGCAAGGTGGTGGTGGTCAATCTCTGGGCCATGTGGTGCGCCCCCTGCCGCGAAGAGATGCCGACCCTGGCGGCCCTGGCCAAAACCTATCGGGCGGATACGGACCTGATCGTTCTGCCCATCAATGTTGATGCGACGCCGGAGGCGGCGACCGAGGCCAAGGGCTTCATGGCCGACCATGCGCCTCTGCCCTTCTACAGCGACATGCGTTTCCAGCTGCCGTTCGAGTTCCCGGGCAAGGGCGCGATGCCCAGCACCATCTTCCTGGACCGTGAAGGCCGCATCCGCGCGGTCTTCTCAGGCGGCGCCGATTGGGACAGCGCCGAGGCGCACGCCCTGATCGACGCCCTGCTGGCCGAGGGCCGTCCGGCGCAAGGCGCCGAAGCGCCCGCCGCCTGAAATCAGCCTCTTCAGTTCTTGGCGGGCACGCGCTGGTTGGTTGCGGGGTCGACCGCGCCGGGGCGGCCTTCTGCGGCGGCCTTGGCCTGATTGTCCTCCAGCTTGTCGGCGACCTTGCCGGCGCCTGTCTCGACCGCCTGAGCGGCCTTCATGGCGCCGGACTCGACCACTTCACCGGCTTGAGCAGCGGCGGATTTGGTTTCGGCGGCCGCCGTATGGGCCTGGCGTTCGGCCTTGTTCTGCTCGGCCGGGGTGCAGGCGGCGGCGCCCAGGGCCAGGGCGGCGAGGGCGGCGATCATTGCGGGGGTGCGCAGGGGCATCTTCGAATCTCCGGGCGGAATTCTGGTCTGCGCCGGATAACGCGGTGTGACGGCGCCGGTTGCGTGGCTCAGCTGTCAGGGCTGAACAGCTCCGGTCTGCGCAGACGCAGGTGCAGCGTCAGGGCCAGGGTCTTCAGGTCCGCCAGTTCGCCTGCATCGGCCACGCGCGCCAGTTCCGCCAGCGGCAGTTCGACCACCTCGATATTCTCATGCTCCGAAGCCAGCCCGCCGCCTTCGGAAACACGATCCGTCTGGCCATACTGACCCAGATAAAGGCTGATCCGCTCGGTCGAGACGCCGGGACAGGAGAAGGTGACGCCCAGCGGCTCCAGTTCGCCGATCTCGACGCCGACTTCCTCTATGGCTTCGCGCCGCCCGGCGGCGGCCGCGTCCTCGCCCGGATCGATCAGTCCGGCGGGGGCTTCCAGCAGGCGGGGCTCGTCGACGCCCGCCACCAGCGGCCCATTGCGCAACTGGCGCACCAGCAGGGCGACGCGCCTCTCCGGGTCATAGGGCAGGACGGCGACCGCTGCCCCATGATCCTCGACCTCGCGCGCCAGACGCACGCCGTCGTCCAGCTCGATGGTCGCCCGATACAAGGTGGACCAGCCTTTATAGAGGATGTCGGTGGAGATCAGTTTGGCCATGCGCTGCGCCTTAGCACGAATGGCGAAAAGGGGGAGGTGGTGGTTGGAGGCGGGATCGAACCGCCGACCTGTGGGTTATGAATCCACCGCTCTAACCATCTGAGCTACCCAACCAAGGGTCCCGCCGCCGGACAGGTCCGCGCGGAAGAGGCGTGCCTATATCGCCGCCGCGCGTCCGGTTCAAGTCGTGTTCCGCGCCATTGTGCGGCGATTGAGCGCAAGACGTGCTCTATCAGGAACGCTAACCCTGAAGCTTCTGTTTTCTGACGAACCCGAAATTCAGACCGGAGCCCTGTCATGCGCCTGATCGCCGTCGCCGCCTCGACCTCTCTGCTTGTCCTCGCCGCCGCCTGCGGCGCCAATGGCGAATCGTCCGGCGCGCCGGTCCAGACCGGCGCGCCGCTGGAGACGCGCCCGGCCAATAATCCCGATCAGAAGCCTGCCTTCGCGGGTCAGACCCGCGCCCCCGGCGTGGTGACCCAGGCGCGTCTGATGCACACGGTGGTGGCTGAGGGGTTGCAGAATCCGTGGGGTCTGGCCCTGCTGCCCGATGGGCGCTGGCTGGTGACGGAAAAGCCGGGGCGTCTGCGCGTGGTGACGGCTGAGGGTCAGATCAGCGATCCGGTTCAGGGCCTGCCCGCCGTGGATGCGCGCGGCCAGGGCGGTCTTCTGGATGTGATCACCAGCCCGACCTTTGGTCAGGACCGCCTGATCTACTGGAGCTACGCCGAGCCGCGTCAGGGTGGAAACGGCACAGCGGTGGCGCGGGCGCGGCTGTCCGATGATCTAAGCCGGGTCGAGAATGTCCAGGTCATCTTCCGCGTCCAACCGACCTATGACGGCGACAAGCATTTCGGCTCGTCCCTGGCCTTTGCCCCGGACGGCACGCTGTTCATCACCTTGGGCGAGCGCTCCGACAAGCCGATGCGGCCCCAGGCCCAGGATCTGAGCTCGCACCTGGGCAAGACGATCCGCATCAACGCCGACGGCTCCGTGCCGCAGGACAATCCTTTCGTCGGGCAGGCGGGCGCGCGGCCTGAAATCTGGAGTTTCGGCCACCGCAACGCCCAAGGCGTCGCCATTCAGCCCGGCACAGGCGCGGTCTGGACCGTGGAACACGGGGCTCAGGGTGGCGATGAGGTCAATCTGGATAAGCCGGGCCTGAACTACGGCTGGCCGGACGCCGCCTATGGCGTCGAATACGGTGGCGCGCAGATCGGCGAGGGCGCGACCCAGCATCCGGGAACCGAGCAGCCGGTCTATTACTGGGATCCCGTCATCGCGCCGGGCGGAGCCGTCTTCTATGAAGGGCCGATGTTCCCCAACTGGAACGGCAATCTGCTGGTAGCGGGCCTGAGGGAGAAACACATCGCGCGCCTGGTGATCCAGAACGACCGCGTCGTGGGCGAAGAGCGGCTGCTGAGCGATCTGGGCGAACGCATCCGCGATGTGGCGGTCGGGCCGGACGGATCTGTCTGGGCAATCTCGGATGAGCGCAACGGCAAGCTGGTCAGGCTGTCTCTGGCGCAGTAATCTGGCGTCGCCGGGGGGTGTTGGAACGCATCGCGTTTCAGGAAGCAGGAGCAGCCATGCGTATCCTTATTCTATCCGCTGCGATCGCCATGCCCTTGCTGGCGGCGTGCAGCACCACGGGCGGCATCAGCCAGTACCAGAAAGACATGAGCGCGCTCGAGAAGACCTGCACCGAGCGTCAGGGCATCCTGACGCCGACGGGGCTTCAGACCGGGCGGCCGGAAACCGAATACGCCTGCACCATTACGGGTGGCGCTTCTCGCCTCTCACAGCCGCGCTGAACGAGGGGCGTGTCCCCCGAAAGCCTGCTCTTTAATCTTACGAACAACATGACCCGCCGCGCGTTTCCGCCTGGCGGGTTTTTCGCGTCTGGAAACCATCCGGCGCCATGGCGCCGCATCACGCGGCTTATTACTTGACGTTGACGTAAACGTAGGGTTCTTGGCGTCCGAGCTTAGACCCGTCCTTTATTGGAGACGCATTCTCATGGCTGACGCCTATATCTATGACGCCGTCCGCACCCCGCGCGGCAAAGGCAAGAAGGACGGCTCGCTGCACGAGATCACCGGCCTGTCGCTGGCTTCTCAGGTTCTGGAAGCCCTGCGCGACCGCAACGATCTGGACACCTCCAAGGTCGATGACGTGATCCTGGGCTGCGTGACTCCGGTGGGCGAACTGGGCGCCGACATCGCCCGCACCGCCGTCCTGACCGCAGGCTGGTCGCAATATACGGCGGGCGTTCAGATCAACCGCTTCTGCGCCTCGGGCCTGGAAGCCGTGAACATGGCCACCGCCAAGGTGAAGTCCGGCGAGGCTGATTTCGCCGTCGGCGGCGGCGTCGAGGTCATGAGCCGCGTGCCGATGGGTTCGGACATGGGCGCCTGGCCGACCGATCCGTCCTCGGCCTTCCCGACCTATTTCGTGCCGCAGGGCGTGTCGGCGGACATGATCGCCACGAAATACGGCTTCAGCCGCGCCGACGTGGACGCCTATTCGGTCGAAAGCCACAAGCGCGCCGCCAAGGCCTGGGCCGAAGGCCGCTTCAAGAACTCGGTCATCGCGGTCAAGGACCAGCTGGGCCTGACCATTCTGGACCACGACGAAACCGTGCGTCCGAACTCGGACATGCAGGCCCTGGGCGCATTGAACCCCTCCTTCGCCATGATGGGCGAAATGGCCTTCGACGGCGTGATCGGCCAGCGCTATCCCGAGGTCGAGCGCGTCAACCACGTCCACACCCCCGGCAACTCGTCGGGCATCGTCGATGGTTCGGCGGGCGTGCTGATCGGTTCGCTGGAAGCCGGCAAGGCCCTGGGCCTGAAGCCGCGCGCCAAGATCCTGGGCGGCGCCTCGATCGGCTCTGAGCCGTCGATCATGCTGACCGGCCCTGAGTATGTGACCCGCAAACTGCTGGGCAAGCTGGGCATGACGCCCGACGACATCGACCTGTGGGAGCTGAACGAGGCCTTCGCCGCCGTCGTCCTGCGCTACATGCAGGCCCTGAACATCGACCACGCCAAGATGAATGTGAACGGCGGCGGCATCTCGATGGGCCACCCGCTGGGCGCCACCGGCGCTATGATCACCGGCATCGCCCTGGACGAGCTGGAACGCTCGAACAAGTCGACCGCTCTGGTCACCCTCTGCATCGGCGGCGGCATGGGCACCGCCACCGTCATCGAACGCGTCTGATCCGGGAGCGATAGACTATGGAAAACTTCAAGATCGACGTCGACGCCGATGGCGTCGCTACGATTGTATTCGACGTGCCGGGCCGTTCGATGAACACCCTGACCAGCTCGGTCATGGCGGAAATTCCGCAACTTGTTGAACGCATCAAGACCGACGACGCCATCAAGGGCGCGGTCATCACCTCGGGCAAGGCTTCGGGCTTCTGCGCAGGTGCGGACCTCGGCGACATGGCCGGCGGCGTCCTGTCGGGCGGCGGCGACCTTCAGAAGGCGTTTGACGCCGGATGGAAGCTGAACGGCGCCTTCCGCGCGCTGGAGACCCTGGGCAAGCCCATCGCCACGGCCATCAACGGTCTGGCTCTGGGCGGCGGCTTGGAGTTCACCCTGGCGACCCACTACCGCGTGGTCGAGAATGACAACAAGATCCAGCTCGGCCTGCCCGAGATCAAGGTCGGTCTGTTCCCCGGCGGCGGCGGCACCCAGCGCCTGACGCGCCTGATCGGCGTGCAGAACGCCATGATGGCCATGAGCGAAGGCAAGTCCTTCCGCCCCAATGACGCCAAGGGCGCAGGCATCGTCCACGAAGTCGTGGAAAAAGGTCAGTCGGTCGAGGCCGCCAAGACCTGGATCAAGAACGGCGGCAAGGCCGTGCAGCCGTGGGACGAGAAGTCCTTCAAACTGCCCGGCGGCGGCCCCTTCCATCCGGCCGGCATCCAGAACTTCATGGTCGGCAACGCCATGCTGCGCAAACAGTCCTACGGCAACTATCCGGCCGTGGTGAACCTGATGAAGGCCGTGTTCGAAGGCACTCAGGTGCCGATCGACGCCGCGCTGCGCATCGAGACCCGCTACTTCATCAAGACCCTGATGACGCCGCAGGCCCAGGCCATGATCCGCTCGCTGTTCCTGTCCAAGCAGGAACTGGACAAGGGCGCGGTGCGTCCGGCGGGCGTGCCCAAGTCTGATCCCAAGAAGGTCACCGTCATCGGCGCGGGCATGATGGGCGCAGGCATCGCCTATGTTCAGGTCATGGCCGGCATCGAGACCGTGCTGATCGACCAGAGCCAGGAAGCCGCCGACAAGGGCAAGGCCCACGTCGAGGAACTGCTGAAGAAGCGCCTGTCGCGCGGTCAGATGACCCAGGACAAGTACGACGCCACCCTGGCCCTGGTCACGGCGACGACGGACTATGACCTGATCAAGGGTTCCGACCTGGTGGTCGAGGCCGTGTTCGAAAGCCGCGAGATCAAGGCCGACGTGACCAAGCGCGCCGAGGCGCAACTGGCTGAGGGCGCCGTCTTCGGCTCAAACACCTCGACCCTGCCGATCACCGGCCTGGCCGAAGCCTCGGTGCGTCCGGAAGACTTCATCGGCATCCACTTCTTCTCGCCTGTCGACAAGATGATGCTGGTCGAGATCATCCTGGGTGAAAAGACCGGCGACGCCGCCATCGCCAAGGCGCTGGACTATGTGTTGAAGATCAAGAAGACGCCGATCGTCGTCAACGACAGCCGCGGCTTCTACACCTCGCGCTGCTTCTCCACCTTCCTGATGGAAGGCATGGCGTTGCTGGAAGAGGGTTACGGCCCGGCCCTGATCGACAACGTCGGCCGCATGACCGGCATGCCGCGCGGTCCGCTGGAAATGCACGACGATGTGGCGCTGGACCTCAGCTACAAGATCGCCAAACAGACCCGCGAAGACCTGGGCGACAAATACGTGCCCAACGAAGGCGAGAAGATCGTCGCCACCATGGTCGAGGGCGGACGCTACGGCCGCAAGAACGGCAAGGGCTTCTACGACTATGACGCCAAGCCCAAGACGATCTGGTCCGGTCTGACCGAGCTGGCGCCGACCACCAAGGGCATCGACAAGCCTGAGGAGCCGACCGCCCTGGCTCAGATCGACGAGCTGAAGACGCGTCTGCTGTACCGTCAGGCCGTCGAAGTGGCCCGCTGCTGGGAAGAGGGCGTCATCGACGACCCGCGCGAGGCCGATCTGGGCGCCATCCTGGGCTGGGGCTTCGCGCCCTGGACCGGGGGTCCGATCAGCTTCATCGACGGCATCGGCCTGGCCAAGTTCGTCGAGACGGCGGATCGCCTAGCCGCGTCCTACGGCGACCGCTTCAAGGTCCCGCAGCTGCTGCGCGACATGGCCGCCAAGAACGAGACCTTCTACGGCAAGTTCGCGCCGGAGAAGAAGGCGGCCTGATCGCTGCCTGAGAACTGAAAAATGGAAAGGGCCGGGAGCAATCCCGGCCCTTTTCTTTATTCCTTCTCCCGTTGGGAGAAGGTGGCCCGCAGGGCCGGATGAGGGCCGGTCGGGGGCTTGTTGGCGCCAGCGCGCCCTCACCCTTTCGCGCAAGAACGATTGCTGCGCACTCGTGCGCTCAAGCCCTCTCCCAATGGGAGAGGGAGTTAAATCATCTCCAGCGGCGTTTCCTGCGTCGGCGGGGGGAAGGCCTGATCCAACCGTTCCAGATCCTCAATGTCGAACTGGATCTCCAGCGCATCGGCGTTGGCCTCGACGTGCTCCACGCTGCTGGCCTTGGGAATGGCGATGATCCCGTCGTTTCTCAGTACGGCGGCCAGGGCCACCTGGGCCGGTTCGGCGCTGTGGCGGTCGGCAATGTCCACGATCAGCGAATGTTCAAGCAGGCCGCCGCGCCCTAGCGGCGAATAGGCCATCATCGGCATGTCGCGCGACTGCATCCACGGCAGCAGGTCATACTCGATCCCGCGCGAACCCAGATTATAGAGCAGCTGGTTCGCGGCGCAGTCCTCGGCGCCGTCGATCTCCATCAGCCGCTCCATCGTGCGCAGGTCCAGGTTGGACACGCCCCAGCGGGCGATCATCCCCTCGTCCACCAGTTCGCGGAAGGCGTCGACCGTCTCTTCCAGCGGCACCCGGCCCTCCCAATGCAGCAGATAGAGGTCGATCCGGTCGATCCCCAGCCGCTCCAGCGACTTCTCGCACGACAGCATCATCTTCATTTCCGAGGCGTTCTCGGGCCGCACCTTGGAGACGATGAAGACCTCGTCGCGGCGCCCCGCGATGACCTCGCCCACCAGACGCTCCGAACGTCCGTCGCCGTACAGCTCGGCCGTGTCGATCAGGGTCATGCCTAGGTCGATGCCCCGCTCCAGCGCCTGCTGCTCGGCGTCGCGCCAGGCGGGGTCGTCGCCCATCTCCCATGTGCCTTGGCCCAGGGCCGGAACGGTCGTACCGTCTGCAAAAGTAACGAGGCGGGTCATGTCCGTCCTGATTTATGAGGCGGCGAAACAGCCGTCCGGAGGTTGGAATGCGCACGCGGCTTATCAAGACCGACGGCTTGATCCAACAGGTGCTGGAGGCGGGCCACGACAAGGCCGATGCGCCGCTGGTCTTGCTGATCCACGGGTTTCCTGAACTGGGCGTCAGTTGGTTGGCGCAGGTTCAGGCGCTTTCGCAGGCAGGATACCACGTCGCGGCCCCGGACATGCGCGGATATGGCGGGACCGAAAAACCGCAGCAAGCATCGGACTATTCGATCCTGAATCTGGTCGGGGACATGGTCGATCTGGTTCGGGCGCTGGGCAAGCAAAACTGCGTGGTGGTGGGCCATGACTGGGGCGCGCCCGTGGCCTGGCACTGCGCCCTGTTGCGGCCGGACCTGTTCACGGCGGTCGCCGGCCTGTCTGTGCCGTTCCAGCCGCGCCGTTCCAACGGACCCCCGACCCCCGCCATGGCCGCCATCTCGAAACGCGCCGGGCTGGGCGATCTCTACATCAGCCGTTTCCAGGCGCGCGACGCCCATCTGGCCCTGCAGGCCGATCCGGCGACGACATTGAGGAAGCTGTTCTGGGCCTATGACGGGGCCACGCCCGCCGACAAACGCTCGACCGGCTTCATGCCCGAGGGCGTGGACCTGCTGGAAACCGTCGATGACGCCGCCACCCTGCCGCCGTGGATGAGCGAGGATCATTTCGAGGACTATGTCTCGGCCTTTGCCGCGGGCGGGTTCGACGGGCCGTTGAACTGGTATCGGGCGCTGGACCTGAACTGGTCGCTGACAGCCTTTGTGCAGGGTCAGAAGATCCTCCCGCCCGCCCTGTTCGTGGTCGGCGCCGACGACCCGGTCCGTCACTACGCCGGGACGGCCGAGGCGGGGCTGAAGGACTGGGCGCCCAACCTGACCCGCACCGTGGTCGTTCCGGGCGCGGGCCACTGGATCCAACAGGAGCGGGCGGACGAGGTGAACGCCCTGCTGCTGGAGTTTCTGGCCGGGCTTTAGGCGGCCTGCGCCTTCTCCAGCCGCTCGCGCACGTCAGCGATGATCTCCAGGCCGCGAATCCGGGCGGCGTTGTCGAACATCATGCCGGTGACCATCAGTTCGTCCACCTGCGTCAGGGCGATGAAGTCGGCGATCTGTTTCTGGACTGTCTCCGGCCCGCCCACGGCGGAATAGATCAGGCGGCTCTTGGCGCCCGCGATCTGCTGCGGGGTCAGGAGGGCCTCGATGTCGTCGACGGGCGGCGGCAGCTTGCCGGGCTTGCCCGAGGTCAGGCGTGCAAAGCTCTGCTGCATCGAGGTGGACAGGCGCTTGCCCTCCTCGTCCGTGTCGGCGGCGAAGACATTGATGGCGGCCATGGCGTGGGGCTTGGCCAGACGGTCGGACGGAACGAACTCGCGTCGATAAAGCGCCAAGGCCTCCAGCAGCAGTTCGGGCGCGAAATGGCTGGCGAAGGCGTAGGGCAGGCCCAGCTGACCGGCCAGCTGCGCGCTGAACAGGCTGGAGCCCAGAAGCCAGATCGGCACGCGCAGACCGGCGCCGGGCACGGCGCGGACGGGCTGGTTCTCGGCCGCAGGCTCGAACCACTGGATCAGTTCGACCACGTCGCGCGGAAACTGGTCGGCGCCTTCGAAATAGCGGCGCAGGGCGCGGGCCGTGGCGCCGTCCGTGCCGGGCGCGCGTCCCAGGCCCAGGTCGATGCGGTCGGGATAAAGAGTCTCCAGCGTGCCGAACTGTTCGGCGACGACCAGAGGGGCGTGGTTGGGCAGCATGACGCCGCCCGACCCGACGCGGATGCGCTCGGTTCCCGCCGCCACATGGCCGATGACCAGGGCGGTCGCCGCGCTGGCGATACCGGGCATGTTGTGGTGCTCGGCCAGCCAGAACCGCTGGTAGCCCAGACGGTCTGCGGCCTGGGCCAGGGCGAGGGTTTCATCGAGCGCGCGGCGGGCGTCGCCGCCTTCGACGATGGGGGACAGGTCGAGGACTGAGAACGGGATCATGGCCGTTAGATCGGAACTGGCTTCGCCGGTTCAAGGGGAACCGCAACAGAGGCGGCGACTTTAAACTGAGACCCCTTACTCAGACCGACAAGGAGCGCCGTGATGACCGATCAACCCCCGCCGACCGACCGTGAGGGCCAGGATGCGCTGGAAGCCGCCGAGATGGGCGAGAAGCCGGACCGAGGCCACAAGGCCGATACGCTGATCGACGCGCTGGACGGCTCGGACTCGGGTTCCGACACCCGTGCGGGATCCTTGCGTGGCGGGTCGGCCAGCGGATCGGACGATGATCCTGATTCGGCGGCGATCAACGCCAGACTGGCCGAAGAGGGCCGCGAATCCGCTGATCCCGACTCGCCGTCCAACGCCGGACCGGATGCGGTCGAAGGCTCAGGACGCCGGTTTGACGGCGACGGCGGCGATCCGGCGGAGGGCGCCAGACGCGAGGACTGACGTTCGCGCCTTGCTGCCGCCGCATGGAGGCGCCACGGTGCGCCTTCGACTATCGAGCCCAAGGGAAATCACCCCCGATGATACGCCGTCTGGCGGTTTCGACCGCCGCAGTTCTGTTTTGCCTGGCGGGTTGCAGCGACCGTGCGGAAAAGCCTGAAGCGTCTTCCGACACTGGTCTGAACGCCCCGACCGCCGCGCCTGCGGCCTCGGACGCGGCGGCGCAGCCAGCGACGGGGGCTGGCGCGGCCGCGGCATCGACGACGGCGGCGGTGATTCCGGCCCTTCCGGGCGCGCCGGCCTATGCGGCCCTGTATCCGGGCGCCGAACTGGATGGACGTCCCACCATCGGCGCGGGCGACGCAGGCGCGGGCGGCCTGGTCACCTTCCGCACGTCCGCCAGCCCTGACGAGATCGTGGCCTTTTACAGGGAGCGCGCCGAGGCGGCGGGCATGCGTTCGGTCATGGGGCTGAATCAGGGCGACGCCCGGGCCTATGGCGCGGCGGGCGAGGCCAATGACGGACCACGGCTTCAGGTCGTGGCGGCGCCGGGCGACGGCGGCGCCACCTCGGTTCAACTGACCTGGAGCGAAGGCCAGTGAGCCGTAGCGGTCCGGTCGGCGTCTTCGGCGCGGCGGGGCTGCTGATGGTCCTGGTTGCCTGTGCGCCCACCGAGAACCGCGCGCCCAAGCTGACTGAGGTTTCGACCGGCTATCTGACGGCGGGCGATCTGGCGCGGCTGGCCGATGCGGTTCCGCCGCCGCCTCTCCCGGCCTCTGAGGCCGATCTGGCCGACAAGGCGACATCGGCCCGGTATCGGGCGTTCGAAGACAGCGATCGCTGGCTGCTGGCGACATCCCATGCCGAACTGCGCCCGCCGCTGGCGCTGCAGCATTTTGACTGTGCGCTGGGCGTGCGGTTCGGCTCGGCCGAGACGCCCAATCTGGACCGGGTGATGGCCCGCGTTTTCCATGATGCCGAGAGCGTGGCCGAACAGGTCAAGCGTCGCGCGGCGCGGCCCCGCCCCGTCGGCGATGATCCGCAGCGCCGCGCCTGTCAGGTCGTCAGCGAGGCCGGTCGCAAGTCCGCCTCCCATCCATCCGGCAGCGCCGCCGTCGGCGCCGCCTATGGCGAAGCCTTCGCCGCAATCGACCCATCGCGGGCCGAGGCGGTGCGCCGCATCGGCCATGAGATCGGCGTCAGCCGCCTGGTCTGCGCCATGCACTATCCCAGCGACGTGGCGACAGGCGAAGCCATCGGCAGGGCGGCAGCAGCACAGGCTGTCGCCACACAGGCCTTCCAGACCGACCTGGCTGCGGCGCGGGCTGAACTGGCAGCCGTACGCGCCAAGGGGCTGACCAATCCCGGTTGCGCCGCAGAGCGCGCGGTCTTGCCGACCGTCCTGCCCTAGAATGATCGCGCTGCTGGCGGCTCTGGCGATGCAGGCTGCTGAACCGCCCCCGGCCGCCCGCGCCTGCACGGCGGCTGAAGTCCGGGATCTGACGACGCCGTCCGCCCAGCCGTATCGCCTGACCTGCCGGGCCGTCTTGTCGGGGGCGACCGTGTCTCGGCGCCTGCTGATCGAGGGACCGGCAGCCTCGGGCGCGGGCCTGGACTGCGGCGGCGGACGCATCGCTCCGTCGGGCGAGGCGGGACCGCGCACCCCCACAGTGGCCATCTGGTCGCGCAACGACGGCGGCGTCTGGCGCAGGCCTGTGGGCGTGAGCCTCAGCAACTGCACCGTAGTCGGCAATGTCCGCATCTGGGGCATGGGGGCGGGCGGATCGATGCGTGATCTTCTGGCCTCATCGCGCACCGCGGATCACACCCGCGCGGCCCAGGCGGCAGCGCCTTTGAATGTGACGCTGAGCCGCATCCGGTTCGAGGCCACCGGGACCATTCCCCTCTATGTCGGGCCGGGGGTGTCGGGGACGCAGGTGATCGCTTCGACCTTCACGGGCCGCTCAACCTCCACCGCCGTCTATCTGGACGCCGAGAGCCGGGGGGCGGACATCCGCGACAACCGTTTCGACATCCGCACGGGCCGCGAACAGATCGCCGTGGATGGCTCCGCCTATAATCAGATCACCGGCAACCGCTTCGCCCTGGGCGGGCGTGGCGGCGTCTTCCTGTATCGCAACTGCGGCGAGGACGGGGTGATCCGGCATCAGACGCCATCCTACAACCAGGTCACCGGCAATATCTTCAGCGGGGCCAACTGGCTGCGGCCTCGCACGGTCGTGGTGGGGTCACGTGAAGGACGGCGACCCTATTGCGCAGCGGATGCGGGCTATCCGTTCGGATCCAGTGTCGATGACGGCGACGGGGCGACCCACAACCGGGTCGCCGACAACCGCACCGAATAGCCGTTTGGGCAGGCTCAGCCCCCCCTGTGCGCGATACTTCGGACAGGAGGGAGGGCACCGGCGTAGAGGGGGCGAGAGCAGCGTTTTTCGTGCCACAGGAGGATCGGTCTAATGCCAAGGTGTGGAGGTCGATCGGAGGGGCGATGACCGCCGTCATTACTGGATTGTCGTGAACCCAGAGGATGGCCCAGAACTCTCGGACGTCAGGCAGTTCGCCCGTCAGATGATGAAACAGGTTGAGCTCGACACCGGCGCGGTGCTCGCGGTGACGCACTACGAAACCGGACGGTCCCATCTACACATCATTTAAGCGGGTACGCGACAATTGGCGCGTCCTCGTCCTCAGTCACGGTTATCGTCGCAAGGCCTGCGCAGCCGGTGTGAGGCCCTGGCCACCGAAATTCTTCCCCCGCGATCCGACTGTACGGCCTTCACTCGTGAACTAACGGCGGACCGGTTGACGCGATGGATGACGCGCCTTTGTTCAGCCAAGGTGACGGACAGGTTAACCTCAAGGGCCTGGAAAGCGGAGAAAGAGCCAATGCCCTACGATGGCTAGTCCATTTTGGGTTCGCAGATGGGCTCAGCGAGACAGCCACGGCTTTTGTATCCTCTCTGAAAATCTGCGCGATATCCTGTGGAATGTCGGTGAATGGGAGGAGCGCAAAGCCGCCGCGACGCGCGCCAATTGGGGCGGCGTCCGGTGCGGGCAGACGGTTTGCCTTGAATCGCTTAGTCTCTCGGAAGGCGAGGTAAACCCACCCTACTTGAAAGTGCGATGGCTATCGAACTCGTAAGAGTTGCCTGAACGGTGATGATTGACCTAGTCCTTGCATGGTTAGCGTCAATCGCTATGGTCCGCGAACTCCACGCGGGTCTCGGAGCGCGTACGACTCTAATGAGCAGTTTTGAATTCGCCGCCCGGAACGTGAGAGTCATCAAGGCTCTGATGCTGCGGGAAACGGTAACCCGCTTCGGGCGGGAAGGGCTCGGATTTCTATGGCTGATCGGCGAGCCCCTCATGTTTTGCATCGGGGTGCTTGTTATGTGGTCGCTCCTCAAGCCGGAATACGAGCACGGCGTGCGGCTCGGGCCTTTCGTTATGACGGGATATATGTGTTTGCTCCTCTTGCGCCACCAAAGCGCCTACTCACTAGGAGCGCTGCAAGGTAACATCGGGCTACTGTATCACCGCCAGATCAACGTGCTTTCAGTTTATATTACTAGGAACCTGCTTGAGTTTTTGGGTTCAACTGCAGCATTCGTCGTTGTGTATGCCGTCCTCATAATTATGGGGCAAGTAACTCCACCAAAAGACTGGGGTCTGCTTCTTGGCGGTTGGATGATCATGTGCTGGATAAGCACCGGATTTGCCTTGTCTCTAGCGGCTCTCTCGCTTAGGTCCGAGGTCATGGAGCGACTAGTTCCACTAATCCAGTATACGCTGATCCCGATTTCCGGCGCATTTTTCATGGTTGAGTGGATTCCGAACAAATATCGAGAGCCGTACCTTCTTCTCCCTTTCCCACACGGTATTGAGATGGTCCGTGCTGGAGTTTTCGGCGAATTTGTTCCTACGCACTTTAATGCGTGGTACGCAATCATGGTGGGCGGTGTTTTGAACTTTGCAGCTCTGATACTTCTTGCGGACGCTCGTAGCCGCGTCGACATTGAATGATAGAGATCTATCTCACCCAAGAATTCCCTATGGACTTCCGATGACCGAACCGAAGCTTGAGTATATTGGCCCATTCCGAAAGGCTTTGACTCATCAGAAGTCGAAGTCTCTCCCAGAAATGCCGTGGGGGCTGATTATATTTGTGGCATTGCCGACGCTTATTGCAGCGATTTACTTTCTGCTCATTGCTTCGCCGCGTTATGTATCCGAAGCTCGCTTTGTCGTGCGGACGGCGAGCGGAGGGGGGGCTCCTTCCAGCTTCGGTATTGCGCTTCAGGGAGTTGGTTTGAGCGCTGGCCAAACTGACGCGTTTGCAGTCCATGAATACATTGCCTCGGTAGATGCCGTCCGCGAACTTGAATCCCGCTTCGACTTGAGGCGCACCTTTGGCGGAACAACGATTGATATGTTTTCTCGCTATCCCCGGTTCGGTGAGAGCTTATCCGCGGAAGGTTTGCAAGACGCCATGAAGCGGTTTGTGACTGTAGGGTACGACTCGACGACTGGCATAAGCACATTACGCGTTGAAGCGTTCCAGCCTCATGACGCCCAGAACATTGCTTCCGCACTGCTTAACGGCGGTGAAAACCTCGTTAACCGCCTAAACCGGCGTTCTTCCCAGAATGCTGTCAACGAAGCCAGGACGGCCCAACAACAGGCCCAATCACGACTCTCCGCAATACAGAGCGAGCTTACGTCTTTTCGAAATAGGGAGCAATTTATAGATCCAACTAGGACGGCGACGGAAAGCTCGCAGATGATCGGGGCGCTAATGGCAAGTTTGGCAGAGCTGCGTGCGGAGCGCAGCCAGATCGCTAGTTCTGCCCCATCAAGTCCCGCACTTCCTGCTATGGACGGACGGATTGCCGCATATGAGTCCGAAATCGAAAACGCTAGATCTAAGATAGCGGGAAACCAGAACTCGCTTGCGCCGAAGGTCGGCGTTTACGAAGAGCTTAACCTAAAGCGGGGATTGGCGGCTGAGGAGTTAACTCACGCGACTGCGGGGTTGATCGCGGCGGAAAGTGAAGCCCGCCGACAGCAACTCTACCTTGAACGCATAGTCCCGCCTAGCTTGCCCCAAGAGGCCCGGGAGCCAAAGCGGCTCATCTCAATCCTTACTGTTTTTGCGGCATGTCTTCTGGCCTACGCGGTTGGATGGTTGATTTGGGCAGGCGTGCGTGAACATAGGCAGCATTGATGGAATATGATGCTTCCGTCGGTCTTCGAGTAACGTCGCTTGGTCTGACCTATAGGACAGCGAGAAAGCCGACATTCGAGAATCTATCTTTTGAAATGCCGAAGAATGGCCGATTGGCTATTCTTGGTCGTAATGGCCAAGGTAAATCCACGCTGATTAGGCTGTTGGGCGGGCTTCAGCCGGCGAACGAGGGTGTCATAGACTGGCGAATGACCGCCTCGTGGCCAATCGGTTTTGGCGGCGGTTTTCAAGGCAGTCTTTCGGGTCTGGATAATATCAAATTCATTTCCAGAATATATAATAAAGATTTCGAAGAAACGCGCGAGAGGGTTGACGCTTTCGCAGAGTTAGGACGATCGCTACGCTTGCCGGTAAAGCACTATTCCTCGGGAATGCGTGCCAGGTTGGCGTTTGGCTTAACTTTGGCGATTGAATTCGACTGCTACCTTATCGATGAGATTGTAGCTGTGGGTGACGCGAGGTTTGCACGAAAGTGCGACGAGGAGCTATTTGAGGCCCGCGCTAATCGTGCATTTGTTATGGCTTCTCATAATGTCGACTTGCTCAAACGGTACTGTGATAAAGCGTTGCTGATAGAGAGTGGAAAGTCTCGGCTGTTTGACGACATCCATGAGGCCATCGACATATATCAGTGGCTGAGATCTGCGTGATGGTAGAGCAAAAACAAGGCTGGATGACCCGTTGCATTGTTCTGACCCCTTCCGCGTCTTGGAGCGAATGGGTCAATCGATTGGCCGCCGCCGCCGAACGACATGACTTCAAGCTAGTCGTCTTCCACGACGACTGCCAAGAAGATTGGGGACCGGATGATAATCGTATATTTCTCACCAGCAATCCCAAGTTCATCCAGCCTGCTGCAATGGCTCATGTCGCGCTTATCGTCGTGGATGTTCAAACTGCAGCTCCCCAGACGAGTGTGATGACGGGGGCGCAGGGGCGTGATGCTGTCATCGATGCTTCTCGACTTTTAGTCGAAACATTGCTGACGCCGGCATCATGCATCGTGACGGACGGTTCGCTCGCATCAACGGGGCGGCAGGTCGAACTATTTCCGGGGTTCTCTGTAGAGGCGCCTGAACCAGCGATGATTGGTGCGCAGTCGGATCTTGACCGTGCCTCCGCTGCAGCATTTGAGGTCTACCGGAATGGATTGCCTCCGACAGGGGCAACGTTTGAGTGGTCTCACAACCTGTTTTTGTACGATCCTCGGCGTCGTGATGAGCGGATTAATATCCAAGAGTTGGATATGACTGGGGGGCCTCGTTCTCTAGTGCATGGCCCAGATATGATTCTTCCTCCTGGGGAATGGGAGGTGGCCGCACAGTTTTCCATGGATCTAGCTGGATCGGTCCACGGTCTCCGCATTGAGTGGGGTATTGGTGACGATTTCACGTCGTTCGACGTAACTCCATCACGTGAAGGGGTGTTTAAGTTAACAATCTCGCACATATTTACGAGTGTTGGGCCTGTGGAACTGCGGGTGAAACTAACGGAAGGCTGTATGGGGGGCTATTTCGAGTTCCACGGTGCTAGGCTTAAGTTAATACAAGCAAATTCATTTTCTCGTGTGCTATCCGCTATTGGTCAGGACATTCCGTAGGTACTGGCCGTAGCTGCTTTTCCCCAACGATTTGGCCAGTTCTTCTAGCTTTGCGGCGTCGATGAAGCCTTTCTGGAAGGCGACTTCTTCTGGGCAGGCGATCTTGAAGCCCTGGCGTTTCTCGAGGGTTCGAACAAACTCTGCGGCTTCGAGCAGGCTGTCGGGCGTGCCGGTGTCCAGCCAGGCGTAGCCGCGTCCCATGATCTCGACCGACAGCTTGCCGCGCTCCAGATAGATGCGGTTGATGTCGGTGATCTCCAGTTCGCCGCGTGGCGAGGGCTTTAGGTCGCGGGCGATCTCGATGACGTCGCTGTCGTAGAAATACAGCCCGGTGACCGCCCAGTTGGACTTGGGTTGTGCGGGCTTCTCCTCAATCGACAGGGCGCGCATGCGTTCGTCGAACGCGACCACGCCGTACCGTTCGGGGTCATTGACGTGATAGGCGAACACCGTCGCCCCGTCCGGCCGGGCCATGGCGCTGGTGAACAGGTCGGTGATGCCGTGGCCGTAATAGATGTTGTCGCCCAGGATCAGGGCTGACGGATTGTCCCCCACGAAGTCGGCGCCGATGATATAGGCCTGAGCCAGGCCGTCAGGGCTGGGCTGGACGGCGTACTGGATCTCCATGCCCCACTGAGATCCATCCCCTAGCAGGGCCTCGAAACTGGGCACGTCGCGCGGCGTGGAGATGATCAACACTTCACGGATGCCGGCCAGCATCAGGGTCGACAGCGGATAATAGATCATCGGCTTGTCGTAGACCGGCATCAACTGTTTGGAGGTGACCAGGGTCATCGGATGCAGGCGCGTGCCGGATCCTCCGGCCAGGATGATGCCCTTCATGCGGCGGTCCTTTCGGCGAGCAATTCGTTGACGATCTCGGCGACAGCGGCCCGCCAGGGGCGAGGCGCGATGGCGTAGTCGCGGGTCAGTTTGTCGGTCGACAGGCGCGAGTTGGTCGGGCGCCGGGCGGGCGTCGGGTATTCGGATGAGGCGATGGGCTCGACCGTGGCGGACGGTCCGCCGCTCGCGGCGCTGAGGGCGAAAATCTCGCGCGCCAGCCCGGCCCAGGTCGTCTCGCCCGCGTTGACGAACTGATAGACGCCGGTCGGTGCGCCCTCGTCGGCGATCATCCTCAGGGTGATGGTCTTCAGTGCGGCGGCGATGTCGCGCGCCGAGGTGGGGCAGCCGTGCTGGTCGCCGACGACGCGCAAGACCGGCCGGTCGGCGGCGAGGCGCAGCATGGTCTTGAGGAAGTTGGCGCGGTGTACGCTCAGCACCCAGGCCGTCCGCAGCACGACCGAGCGCGGATTGCCGCTGAGGACCGCCAGTTCGCCGGCCAGCTTGGAGGCGCCATAGACGCCCAGCGGTCCGACCGGATCGGTCTCGACATAGAGCCCATCCTTGGACCCGTCGAACACATAGTCGGTCGAGACCTGGATCAGCGGGATGCCCGCCTCGCGTGTCGCATCGGCCAGAACCGCTGGGCCCATGGCGTTGGCGGCGAAGGCGGCGGCGACCTCTGTCTCGGCCTTGTCTACGGCGGTGTGGGCGCCGGAGTTGATCACGGCGGCGAACGGGGTGGCGGCGAAGGCGGCCCGGACCGAGGCGGCGTCGCTCAGGTCCAGTTCGTCCCGCGTCGGCGCGTGCAGCGCCACGCCCTCAGGCCAGGCGGCGGCGAGAAGTTCCAGCCCGACCTGCCCGGCGCCGCCGGTGATCAGGATGTGGGTCGGATCAGCCATTGGCGACGCTGCCGGCCACACCCAGACGCTGGGTCGAATAACGGGCGTCCAGGATATCCTGCCACCAGGATTGGTTCTCCAGATACCAGGTCACTGTCTGTTCGATGCCCTGTTCGAAGGTCACCGACGGGGTCCAGTCCAGATCGGAGCGGATCTTGGAGGCGTCGATGGCGTAGCGCTGGTCATGGCCGGGACGGTCGGTCACATAGGTGATCTGGTCGGCGTATTTGCCTTGCGCCTTGGGCCGCAGACGATCCAGGATCGAACAGATGGCGGTGACCACCTCAATGTTCTTACGCTCGGCATTGCCGCCGACATTATAGGTCTCGCCCGGCGTGCCGGTCTCGAACACGGCCTGGAGCGCGCGGGCGTGGTCGTCGACGAACAGCCAGTCGCGCACGTTCGATCCGTCGCCATAGACAGGCAGCGGCTCGCCGTTCAGGGCGCGGATAATGATCAGCGGGATCAGCTTCTCGGGGAAATGATAGGGGCCGTAGTTGTTGGAGCAGTTGGTCACCAGCACCGGCAGGCCGTAGGTATGGCCCCAGGCCCGCACCAGATGGTCCGACCCGGCCTTTGACGCCGAATAGGGCGAGCGGGGATCATAGGGGGTGGTCTCGGTGAAGAAGCCGTCCTCGCCCAGCGACCCGAACACCTCGTCGGTCGAGATGTGGTGGAAGCGGAAGGCCGCCTTCGCTGCATCATCCAGACCGCGCCAATAGCCCAGCGCCTGGTTCAGCATGACGAAGGTGCCGACCATATTGGTCTGAATGAACGCGCCCGGGCCGTCGATCGAGCGGTCGACGTGGCTCTCGGCGGCCAGGTGGGCGACCACGTCCGGCTTGAAGTCGTGCAGGGCCTTGGCCACGGCGTCGGCGTCGCAGATGTCGGCCTGGACGAAGCTGTAGCGGTTGCTGGACGCGACCGGCTCAAGTGAACTGAGCACCCCGGCATAGGTCAGTTTGTCGAACACCAGCACCTCGTGGTCGGTGTGCTCGATCAGCCGACGCACCAGGGCCGAGCCGATGAAACCGGCGCCGCCGGTGACAAGAATACGCATCGGGTGTCTCTCAGTCTGAGTTCGGATCAGAGCGCGGGCAGCGGCTCAAGCGGCCGGCCGTCATACGCAAAGGGGCTGTCGAACTCGGCCAGGGTCGGCAGAACCCTGTCCTTGTCGGACAGGACCGCGCCGGAGGCGGGCAGCGGCCAGTCGATGGCGATGGTCGGGTCATTCCAGACGATGCCGCCGTCGCAGTCCGGCGCGTAGACGTCCGTCACCTTGTAGGCGACCTCGACATCCGCTTCGAGCGTGACGAAGGCGTGGGCGAACCCGACCGGCACGAACAACTGCTCGCCGCCCTCAGCCGTGAGTTTAGCAGCGACGTGCTGGCCATAGGTCGGCGAACCCCGACGAATGTCCACCGCGTAATCCATGATCGACCCGCGCACGCAGCGCACCAGCTTGGCCTGGGCATGGGGCGGACGCTGAAAATGCAGCCCACGGATCGTACCCTCAAAGGCTGAGAACGACTGGTTGTCCTGAACAAAAATGTCGTCAATTCCAGCCGCCTGAGCTTTAGACTGGGAATACACTTCCATAAACCAGCCGCGATCATCACCAAATCGAGGAACAGTGAGCAGTTTGACGGGATTAGACAATGATCAGGTGCTCCAATAATGACTGGATGATCGCTCCTAGCCGAGAGAAACGGGCGTGACAAGAAATTGCTCTTAGGGTATCCGTCGCATGTGGCGATGGGTCGATAATGCCGTAATCTATCAGCGGGGCGATCTGAGCAAAAGAGGAACTACATATGGTGTTTAGTTTGTTTCGCTGGCTCGAAGAGTTCAAGCGTGGGTTGGGATCAGGCGGTGCTGCCATTTCATCTATAGAAGTGGCAGGTGGGATTCCCGAACATGTTTCTTCTGTAATCAAAGCGTGGTTTGACCCAGTCTTTTACGGGGCTGCCTATCCCGATGTCATGGCCGCGGGCTTGGATCCACTTTCACACTACATCACCCATGGGGCTGCGGAGATGCGCGACCCGAATCGGTGGTTTTCGACGCGATTTTATGTTCAGGCCAATCCCGAGGTAGTCGCGTCCGGCATCAATCCTCTTTTGCACTATGTGACATCCGGGCACCTTGAAGAACGGTTTCCCAGTGCTCTTGAACGTCAGCGTATCCAGGATCTCGGTGGTCTGCCGCCCGTTCGGGTGGATTCTGTGGCAATCGCGCTTACCGTCTCCCAAGTTGAGTTGAGCGAGGCATCGGACCTCGACGATTGGGCTGTGGCCATGGTCGCTCAGGCCCTCGATCCCGACAGTTACTCAGCCCAGTTGTCCGAGTACGGCGTACAAGCGGACGATCTTGCCCGCCACTATCTGCTTGAGGGATGGGCAATGAGTCTCGATCCTTCGCCAGAGTTTTCGACGCGGTTTTATCTGGCGACCAACCCCGACGTCGGGCAAGCGGGAGTAAATCCTTTCTTACACTACCTCACGGAAGGACGTAAGGAAGGTCGCGCTGGTCTGCCAAGCGTCATTGACGCCGGCGGTGATGACTTCAACGCCGAACGCGACCTGGTCGCAACCGAGTTCAATGCGAAGTTCTATCTTTCTCTCTATCCGGACATCACCGAGGAGGGGGCGCTGGATCATTTCGTGCTGACGGGCTGGCGCGAAGGGCGTGATCCTAATCCGAGGTTCTCGACGTCGAACTACCTGGAAATGTACCCCGACATTCGAGCGAGCGGCGTAAACCCTTTCTACCACTACCTTCTAACCGGTCGGCTTGAAGGGCGCTCACCCAAACAGGAACTGGGTTATCGCTTCGACGTCTTGCGCAAGCTGCAACGAATCGACCGCGCCGTGGAAGATTATCGGCGGCACGTCGTGCGTGTTCGCCAGACGGCTTCGTCGAGGTTAGCCAAGCTTGGGGGGCTGCTCACCCGTTCGATGGGGGCGGCGTGCTACATTACGGTCAGCCACGATGATTTCACTCGCAATTTCGGGGGCGTGCAACTGGTCGTCATGCGTGAGGCCGAAGCGGTTTCGGCTATGGGGCGCGATCATATTCACTTGTTTCCAAGCGCACCCTTGCCTGTTGTCGAAATGGAAGACCCGGAGCCGAAGATCGGCGTGCTGGTCAACGGCATGCTGCTGGGGCACTTCAAGGCTGTGGACCTCGCTGAGGCCTTCAAGGGTCTGAAGGCCTCCGGACTGTCGGACTGTACATTCGCCGTCCATAGTCTTCTGGGACATGGCGTTGACGGGGTGATTGATGTCATCCAGGCCGCCGGCGGGCGCGGTGGATGGTTCTGGGTTCACGATTACGCGAGCATTTGTTCGGGCTTCACGCTGTTGCGCAACGACGTTCAGTTCTGTGACGCTCCCCCGATCAATAGCACCGCATGCATGGTCTGTTCGTACCGACCACTGCGTGTTGAGCAGGTTCGAAGCCATGATCGGGTGTTTAGAGCGCTGGATATGGGCGTAGTCGCGCCTTCACAATCTGCGCTGGATGTCTGGGCTTCGGCGTCTTCATACCCCGTTCGCGAAGCGCGGGTTCATCTGCATGCCGCTCTCGTTCAGCCGGGGGCGCGATCAAAACGAGCACCAAGGAAGCCGGGGCCGCTGAGAGTTGCCTTTTTGGGCCTGCCTTCGATTCATAAGGGGTGGGGCGCTTTTCGCGATCTAGCCTTAAGTCTGGAAGGCGACGATCGCTATGAGTTCCATCATCTGGGAAAGAATCCACAGGGGGGGCTGCCGATCAAGTTCACTGAAGTGCTCGTCAACATGACGGATCTGGACTGCATGGTTCGCACTGTCAGGGAGTTGGATATAGATGTCGCCTTGGTTTGGGCGCTCTGGCCGGAGACGTTCTGCATTACGGCCTATGAGGCGGTCGCGGGCGGTGCGGCAATTCTCACTTATCGAGAAAGCGGCAATGTCGCCGCCATGGTACGCGAGACGGGTGTTGGCGAAGTGCTTGACACCGAGGCGGCGTTGAAGGCGATGTTCGCTGATGGGAGCGTCTATCGGGTCGCCAAGCGACGTCCAAAATCAAGACTTCAGGTAGAGTTTGGTCGAATGACCGTCGATCTTTTGAGTGAGACTGCGGGATGAACGTCATATGCTACAGCAGCTTCACCTTTGGGTATCTGAATAGGGCTCGCGTTCTATTTTCATCGGTTAAGCGATTCCATCCGGACTGGCATTGCGTCGCTCTGATTACCGATGTTCCGCCCCCCGGCTTTCAATGGCGCGATGACGAGCCCATTGACGAAATCGTCTACGCCAAGGACCTCGGGATCGAGAATTTTGAGAGCTGGTTGTTTAAACTTGACGTGATTGAGGTGTGCACGGCCGTAAAGGGCCCCTATCTGCTTCAAGCATGCAAGGGCAAGGCTGATGCGGTCATCTATCTTGATCCTGACACTTGCTTGTTCAACTCACTAGATCCGTTGACCGAAGAGTTGAAGCGGTCGGAAATTGTCATTACGCCGCACCAGACCCATCCAGACGAGGAACGATCTGCGATTATCGATAATGAGATCACCTCGCTAAAGACCGGTATATACAATCTCGGATTTCTGGCGGTGCGAACAACAGGCGAGGGTCTGCGTATGGCCCAATGGTGGAGCGACCGCTTACTTGAATTTTGCCATGATGATATTCCAAATGGTCTGTTTGTTGATCAGAGGTGGTGCGACCACGTCCCTAGCTTCTTCGACAATGTCAAAATATTGAAGGATCCGGGCTATAACGTCGCAAGTTGGAACCTTAGTCATCGCACGGTCGATATCGATCATGGGGGCATGGCTCGTGTGAACGGCGTCCCGCTTCGCTTCTGGCACTTCACAAAGCTGGGGCCATTGGGCGACGTCATGACTAAGCGATACGCTTTAGATAATTTCCCTGTGTACGAGCTCTGGGCTTGGTACCGCGATCAGGTGGCGCTCGCGACGGGCACCGACGTTCCCCAAGGGTATTGGGCGTTCGGCGTCTACGACGACGGAGTGGCCATCTCTAAGGACCAGCGAGTGCTGTATCGTCATCGTAAGGATCTGCAGGAGGCCTTTCCAAATCCCTACGCTTCCGGAGAGGGAACACTACAGTCTTGGCTGTCAAATGAAGGTGTGGCCTAACTTGGCACCGAATGCCCGATGCTGATACTCGATGATATTGAAGTCGAGCAATATATTGACAGGGTATGGTCAAATACTCGTCCCCAAAAAAGATAGCGTTATCGGAAGGTCGCTCAGGCTTTATGGGGGATATGCGGAATATGAAATCAGCATAGTCAGCACTCCGTGAAGGACGGCGATGTGATTTTGGATGTCGGTGCAAACATCGGCACGCATGCTCTCTTTTTGGCCTCGCGCTTTCCCTGCTCGCCGGTGTTTGCGTTCGAGGCGCATCCGTTGGCGGAAATGCTGCTTTCCGCCAATCTGCCTGTCGTCGAAGCCTAACTGTAAGCCCATGCCGATGGCGTGTGGAAGGCATGCCGGGATAGGTGGGGTTTGTCCCACATACGACGACCTAGACTGGAGCATCGGCGCTGTGAATTTACGCGATGCCCTTCTTGGGGCTGAACAAACTATGCAGTATGATAGCTTCGCCTATCCGACTCTCACCGTGCCGCTTGATGTTGCCGATTCCTGGCAGGGCGCAATTGATAAAGAACAATGTCGAAGGCATGGAGGATGATGTTATTGCGAGGGCGGTCGGTTGATCGAACGCGACAGGCGTTGATCTGTTTTGATGTCTTCGCGCTAGAGGCTATGCGCCGTTGCCGGGAATTGCTTCTGGCAAGAGGGTATGATCTGCGATGGCTGGAAACAAATGCGTTCAACGATCAGAATTCAGTGGACGCGTTCAGGCCGTCTGCGCTTCTAGGAGAAGCGAGCATACTTGCTTTGCCAGTCATTGATGGCTTCAGGGTTCGCTTCTTGAAACGCGTAAGCGGTAACGAGGCTGATGTGCCCAGAAGCGCTTACGCGCGATAACCTAGGATTTTTCTGTGTTTGGCAAGTTTATTCCGACGTCGTTTGAAACCTCCTATAGTAGACGTCTGCCTGTAATATCCCACGTCTCTTGGGAGGATGATCACTTTCGCGCCTACGTCGAGGGCGTTGTAGGAGTCTCGAAGGTCGTATGCCCGGATGAGGGGTACTTCGAGATGGCGAATGTCTTCGTGTATGATTCAAAGCATGTGTTCGTGGGGGATGGTTTTGAACCACTCACGACCGTGGATTATGCTGCTCAAGCGCAAGTCGCGGAGTCGGTCCGAATTGAGATCGCTCGCGACGCCTATCAAACACTAGGAGCGCAGGGCCGACTGGACGTAATTTTTTGTAAAGCCGGCGCCGATAACTTTGGTCATTTCCTCGCCGAGTGTGCGCCGCGGCTGTTGAACTTGGCGGCGGCGGGGTTAGGGCCCGTTAGGCTTCATATGCCTTATGGAAGCGCTATGTTTGCCGACTTGGTGCTGCGAGTTTGTGCTGCCCTGGCAATTGATGCCGAATTGAGAATAGGCAAGTTGGGCGATCTCGTACGAGTTGAGCGCGCTATTTATATGTCATCCGTATCGTCGCACAATACTAGAAAATCGCGAACGTTTAAGCTATTTCGAGACCTTGTGATCTCTATATTGAATATAGATCAAAATTATGATCGTAGGATCATGATTATTAGATCGCCAAATGAAGGCCGAAATATACGAAACTGGGACGCTTTGGCGCCCATATTTTCCGAATTCGACTATGAAGTCCTGTTTCCAGGGGCGATGAGCTTTCGGCAGCAGGTAAATACGTTTGCGGCGGCGGGGCGATTGGTGGGGACGCTTGGGGCGGGATTCACTAATTGTATGTGGGCCGGTGCGGACTGTAAGACCTTGATGTTCGATCCTGGATTATGCGATTTCTTTTTCTGGGATATCGCGGGACAGATGGGCCAGGATTTCCGGTGGTGCTTTTCCGGCACGGCTCAGCGCTGGAATGAGGCGCTCTCGGTTAGCGATTTCTCGATTGAAGCCGATGTCCTACGACAGCAACTTGCAGATCTTGGATAGAAAGCAGATCTTGGATAGAAAAATGTAACCAGACGTCGCGCACGACGGCGGTCGTCTGGCCTTTTGGTTAAAAGGGACCCGTGTGCCGGTCGGTCTTTTTGGACAGTACTGCGGTGCGGCGGCCGAATTCGACCGAGCCAACCCAAGGCGCATTGTCGGCTATAAACAAGTCGTGCGGACGCTCATCTCCGAGAGCGGTGTCGCCCGTCACATATCGCGACATCTTGACCAGATAATCAAAGGCCGAAATCGGCGAGAGGCCGTCGAACGCTGCGTTCTTTAGGTGACCGTCGAAGCTCGTGTCCAAATCCTCTACAATATAAGTCCCGCCTTTCTTCAGAATCGGGAATAGGATTTGCAGCGTGGTGATCTGATGATCCCATCGGTGGGAGCCATCGTCAACGATGACTGTCGGAATCCCGAATTCTTGGATTACACTAAAGAGAAAATCGGTGTGGCTTGCGTCGCCAATTCGAATGTGGACGTTGCCGCCAGCGTATTTGACGCATTCTTCAGTGATGTCCAATCCAACTATAGTTGCATTGGGGAAGTATTGAGACCATGATCGAACTGAGCCTCCACGATAGACGCCGATTTCTAAGAGTGTGAACGACTGATCCCTGAGTCGCGAGAGGCGTCTGTCATACAATCTAAGGAAGTCGTGGTGGTTGGATGCCTTGTCGGTGCCGTGTTCCAAACCGATTTCGTCTAATGATTTCATCTCATTTAGCTCTATGATTGGGCGCGGGAGTTCAGTTGGTTATCGTGAGGTCGGCGATGTCAAGTGGGCCGGTGATGCATTTCCTTTTCTCCTGTGCTGCGAAATTCCAATGAGATCACTTGGAAGGGTGGCCTAGTTTCACGAGTTCTGGCTGGTAGTGAAAAATATTTTTGCTCTAAAGGCGCCGCGAGAGATGTGCCCACCTGAGGCTCCTGTGGAAATAGTTAAGGTCCGCGCAACGAAGGACGGGCAGGGTGGAGCGATCGAGGTTCATGAAAGGGCAGATCAACGGGGTGCTGCAGGAGCAGAAGTCGGCCTGACGGCGGCGCAGGGTGTGTCGGCGTCATGGGGAAGTCGGGCGACCTTTTACAGGTGGAGGGCCAGGTTCGGCGGGCTCGACGTTGTAGGAGGCCCGATGGCTGAAGTTGCTTGAGGGCGAGAATGCTCGGCACAAGCGGATGCTGGCGGTCGCGATGCTGGAAACGTGACCCTGAAGGACCTACCGGGAAAAAGTGGTGACGCTCGCCGGCTTGCGCGAGGCGGAGCGAAAGGCGGACGTGCCGTGTGCTCGCGTCGATCGGACGAACGCGCGCTATCAGGCGGCGCGCACGGACGATGGTGTTCTGCGAGGCCGGCTTAAGGCCTTCGCCCAGTAGCGTCGCGGGGGCAGCGGATATATCGCGAGGAGCGGCGGATGGGAGTGAGCAATGGGCACGTTCAGAGTTCCGCTCGCGATCCGCTTTATATCGAAGAATGATTAAGCTGACTATTGGAGGACTGCGCAGCGCGATGTTAAGTCCCTGAACTAGAGCCTAATGAGCGGACAAAGGTGCGTAATGACCCAAGAACGTCGTAATCTCCTCCCAGGGGTTCCAAAGGTTGAATCGCCGTTTTTCGCCGATTTTTTTGATGCGGCCTCAACTTCGCCTGCGGTCTACGACGCCGCCGTTCAGCTTAACCAAAACGGCTACGCCATAATTGATTTTCCAGATGCGGAGATCGACTTAGTCGCCGAGCGGATAATGCGTGATCTTCACGATAGTTACGACTGGAATGCATTTCGATCTACAGGCGTTGGGTTACGCCTCCAGGATGCCTGGCAGGTCAACGATGATGTGCGGCGTTTGGCTGTTAACCAGACAGTGATTGACCTTTTAACTGCGTTATATGGACGTAAAGCGTGGCCCTTTCAGACGCTTAATTTTCCGGTCGGAACGCAGCAGCATTTCCACACTGATTCGGTGCATTTTTCATCGATGCCAGAACGCTTTATGTGTGGAGTGTGGATCCCTCTAGAAGATGTTGGCTTACAGCAAGGGCCGCTAGTCTACTATCCGGGATCGCATAAGTGGCCAGTTTATAGCAACGAACATGTTGGACACCGCCATAGCGAAACATTCTCCACAAGTCAGACTGTGTTTGAGGAGATGTGGAGTCGTCTCGTGGCGGTGCATAATATTGAGCCCGTTCGCTTGGAGATACCTAGGGGAAAAGCGTTAGTATGGGCTGCAAATCTACTTCATGGCGGAGATATCCAGCTTGATAAGAGCAAAACGCGGTGGTCTCAAGTTACGCATTATTATTTCGATGATTGTGCATACTACACTCCATTGAATTCTGACCTTCCTGCTGGTCTGATCGATTTCAGGCGGCCGTTTAACATTGTTACAGGCGAGCCATCAGAGAATTTTTATCTTGGAAACAAGATCAATCAAGACTTTATTGAGGCTGTATCGCCACGGAGTGTGAAGGCCAACCAGCCTGTGGCTCATTTTGATGCTGAGGCCTATCTACGCGCTAACCCCGACGTTGCTGCAGCGGGTGAAGATGCATTCGACCATTGGACCAAGCATGGTCGTGCAGAAGGGCGTGCCTTGCGTCCTGGTGAGTGAAGATTCGATTTGCGTTTTCGCAGTTTGGATATTTGTAGCCTTTTAACGCTACGATGCCTTGAGTCGTAACTGTCTATATTAGCTGGATGTTGCATGTAGGCCCGGCCTGACTCCAGTTTCTCATGCAGCGATAACGAAAATCCTTTCCGGGTTTGAGCTCCGGTTTCTTGGGGGGGGCAGAGGTCTGTCAGAGCGGCTTTCAACTCGCACAGCGGATCGGCCTTGTGCGGTCACTGACGTGACCCCCTGAAACTCCTCCAGGAATAGCTAGAGTCCGCCCCTCGAAAG
>ERZ1739169.20-NODE-20-length-77558-cov-30.249229_pt1 | contig 77558 bp, 69 predicted proteins | sample MGYA00581756_ERZ1739169 | MGnify/ENA primary metagenome ERZ1739169 (study PRJEB40789, sample SAMEA7425667) | Salamandra salamandra | biome: salamander skin | place: Germany | collected 2020-03 | study: cvxcv | reverse complement strand
CCGCCATCGCCCTCGCCGCTACAGTGCTATTCTGGCTATGAGTCCTGAGCCTAGCCCCTATGGCGGGCGTCGCCGTCGCACAGTCGGCGCCCGCATCAACAGCACATCCAGCAGCGCCGACCGTCGAACAGTTTGCGGCTTTTCCGCTGATGTCGAGCTTCACTGTATCACCTGACGGCAAGCATATCGCCGCCTTGCAGGCGCGCGGTGAAGACCGTGTAATTCTGGTCTGGGATGCAGAACACCTTGACCGGGAACCGACCGTCATCGGTTCATCGCAGATGAAATTGCAGGGCGTCAGCTTCGTAAAGAACGACGTTCTCGGCGTTTCGTTATGGCAACCGTATGACGCCAGCGTGGGAACAACGATTAAGACCTTCCTCGGCAAGTTCATGCTCACTGACCTCCAGGGACGAAACTGGCGCGACCCGATCAACTCGTTCCGTCCAAGGTCCAGTGACGAAGCCGAGTTCTTGAAGACCCAAAGCCCAAACGTTCTGGATTCTCTGCCTAATGATCCAGACAATATTCTGATAGAAATCAATGGCGACGTCCTTCGCCTCAATGTCCGCACCAACCGATCAGAACGGATTCAAAGATCCAGTGAACGTGTTGTTGGTTACTCAACAGACCTGAACGGAGAACTGCGTGTCCGCGTAATTGCTGACCGCGACGCCAATGGCTTCTTTATCGCCACTCAGTTTCGAAATGCCTCAGGTGGCTGGGAAGAACATTTCCGCAGCCACGTCAAGAACAGAGAAGTGTTCTCCGTGGCAGGTTTTAGTACAGATCCGAATATCGCTTACGTGATTTCAAATCGCGGCAGAGATAAGGCGGCCATTTTTGAATACAATATAGCGTCCAAAACACTTGGTGAAGCCGTATTCGAGCACCCTATGTTCGAAGCAACAGGCATGGACATCAATCGTATTAAGGGACCTCATTTTGGCGAAGTCCGTTCGTTCACTTACAATGGCCCGCGCGAAACAGACTTCCCTATTGCAGCCGGATACGAAAGCCTCATTACGGGCCTCAGCCAGGCGCTGAATGTTGAAAATCATCCTCTTCGCGTCACTGATCCTGCAACGGGCGCGACCCGGACCATTTCATACGCGACAGATCGCTATATGAATGTAACGGCGGCATCGCAGGATTGGGGCACGGTTGTGGTCTGGGCTGGCGCATCCAATGATCCCGGCGCCTTTTATATCTTCAGAAACGGTCAGTTGACGCCGCTGGGCCAGCCCAATCCGCAGATCAATCCCGCCACGATCGGCAAGACTGAACTCGTCTACTACAAGGCGCGTGACGGCCTCGATATTCCCGGCTTCCTCAGCAAACCGCCTGCAGAGATTTATGGCCCCGGCCCCTATCCGACTGTGATCATGCCGCACGGCGGGCCTTGGGCGCGGGACGAAATGACATGGGACTATTCGTCTTGGCGCGCGATGCTGACGTCGCGCGGCTACGCGGTGCTTCAACCTCAGTATCGCGGCTCAGACGGCTGGGGCAAACGCCTTTGGATGGCCGGCGACAATGAGTGGGGCCAGAAAATGCAGGACGATAAGGACGACGGCGCAAAATGGCTGATCGACCAAGGCGTCGCTCAGCAGGGTCGTATCGCCATGTTCGGCTTCTCGTACGGTGGTTATGCAGCCATGGTTGCAGGCATTCGGCCAGAAGGACTTTACAAGTGCGCCATCGCCGGCGCCGGGGTGTCGGACCTGACGAAAATCCGGTCCAGCATGTTCCAGAACCCATACACGCGTGAAGCCCAACGCGACACGGTGACCGGTCTGAACCCCATCACCCGCGCGAACCAGATCCAAATCCCCATGATGGTCTTCACGGGCGATCGTGACCGCACTGTCACTCAGGATCATTCTGATCTGTTTGTCGCTCGCGCACGCGGGAGTGGCCAGGACGTTCAATACCACCTGATTAAAGACTATGCCCACGGCCCTGCCTGGACCCGTGCCATCATGGCCGAACAGCTTGGCTATATTGATGACTATCTGCGCACGGGATGCGGCGGTTCAGGCCTCTAATCCCCCTTCCAGAATGCAAAAGGCCTGCCGAAAGGCGGGCCTTTTCTTTATTGTCCGACGGCTAAGTCACAGATTGTCCCGCAACCAGCCCGCGACACGTCCCACGACATTGCCGCGGTGGACGCGCGGCGCATCCGCCGCCGTGATCTGCCTCGCCATCAACTTGCGGGCGGAGACCGCTTCCCGGGGGCCGTAGGCGGCGCGGAGGAGGACGCCGGCGGTGGCGCAGAAGGCGGGGCCGGATGCGGCGTCGGCCAGGTGGGGGGCGCGCTGCGGCTTGCCCAGACGGACAGGGCGGTCGAAGACGCGCACGGCCAGTTCACGCACGCCGTTCAGTTGGCTGGCGCCGCCGGTCAGGACCAGGCCTGCACCCGGCTCCAGGCCGACGCCAGCGGCTTTCAGACGGTCGCGAAGCAGTTCGAGCGTTTCCTCGACGCGGGGGGCGATCACGGTCTTCAGCATGGCGCGCGGCACGATGACCGGGCCAGCCGAGGCGTCTTCGCCGCGCGGCGGGGCCTCCAGCATTTCACGGTCTTCGTTGGCGCTGGCCATGGCCGAGCCGTGCAGGGTCTTCAGGCGTTCAGCGCCGACCTTGGACGTCGACAGGCCGCGGGCGATGTCGGAGGTGACATGATCACCGCCCACATTCAGGCTTTCGATGTGCAGCAGAGAGCGCCCGCCCCAGACGGCGGCGCTGGTGGATCCGCCGCCCATGTCGATGCAGACGGCGCCCAGATCCATCTCATCCTCTTCCAGCGCGGCCAGGGATGAAACGACCGGCGCCGCAGCGACGCCCTGCAGGTCCAGGTGGGCCAGTTCGAGGCAATGGCTCAGGGTCGTGAACACATTCTCGGCCATTGAAACGACCAGCAGGTCCAGACCGAGCGAGCCGCCCCGCATCGAGCGCGGATCATGCACGCCGCGTGCGCCATCCACGGACCAGCCGATCGGCAGGACGTGGATCGGGCGGCGATTGGGCAGGCGGATCTGGGCCAGGGCCATGCCGATGGCGCGCGCCAGATCGGCGTCGCCGACCGGGTTGGCGCCCAAAGACACACGGGCCTGCACCCGGTGGCTGGCCATCTGGCCGATGGCCGTCGTGACGACGACGCCGGACACCGGGCTTTGCGCCGCGCGTTCGGCGCGTTCGACGGCATGGCCGATGGCCTGGGCGGCCTCGTCCATATTGATGATGGCCCCGCCCCTGATGCCCTTGGACTGGACGTGGCTGGCGCCCGCAACGCGGATGGTGCGGTCGGCGTGGCGCACGCCGTCGGGTTTCATGATGAAGCAGGAGACCTTGGACTGGCCCAGGTCCAGCGCCGCCACCACAGGCGCGCGTCCGGCGCGCGGGTCCAGGGACGCCCCGCGATCACCGCCCTTGCCGCCGCCCTTGCCGCCCTGCTTGCCCGCCATCGTCGTCTTCATCCCAGTCTCGTCTCAGGCGCCGGCGGGTCGCACAGCGACCTCGTCGGGAGTTCTCAAATCGACGCGGGCGAAGCCCAGGTCGAGCAGGCGTTCGCGCTGATCCAGCGCATCGAGGCGGATCAGGGCCGCCTCCTGTTCCGTCGCAGGCAGTTGGATCAGGCTGCCGTCCTTGAGCCGCAGGTCCCAGCGGCGCTCGTCCACGCGGACCAGGGCGTCGATCCGGCCCATCAGGCGCGGACGCTGGTTCAACAGCGGCAGGATGTCCCCGGCGGCCACGTCGGCGCCCTTGCCCACGACCAGCGGCAGGTTCGGATAGCGGCGCGCGTCTGCGCCGGTGATCACCTGGCCACGGGAGTCGATCACCTTGATCTGACCAGCCTCCTGCCAGACGGCCAGGCGGTCATGTTCCTTGATCTCGACAATCAGGGTGTCGGGCAGCAGGCGAACGACACGCGCCTCCTTGACCCAGCCCACCGCCTGGACGCGATCGCGGATTGCATCCAGATCCAGACTGGTGATCGGCTGTCCTGCGTGCAGGTCCAGCGCACGGCGGATGTCGGGTTCGGCCTCGGCCGTGGCGCCGGTGATATGCACCCGGTTCAGCGTCAGGCCCATGCTGGCCGTCAGATTGTCGACGCCGTGCGAGAAGGAGGCGCCGATCCGTTCGGCCCGCGCGCCCGTCGCCAGAACCACGCCCAACAACACGGCGCCGCTCGCCAGGGCGATGATCATGGTGCGGGGTGAAACGTCGATCCGACCGATGGCGGCCATCTTTCCGGGGATGGCGGACGCATTCTGGGAGCCGCCGCGCGAACGCCCGCCCCCGCCGGAGCCTGCGCCCTTGGGGCCTTGAGAATTCTGTCGCCGACCGCCGCGAACTACCGCGGGCATGAGGCGTCCTCCACCATCCACCGAACCAGGTCTTCGTAGCTCATTCCGGAATAGGCGGCCTGCTCTGGCGCGAGCGAGGTCGGGGTCATGCCGGGCTGAGTGTTGACCTCCAGTAGAACGAGATCGTCCTTAACATCGTCATAACGGAAGTCGGACCGGGAAACCCCTCGGCAACCCATTGCGGTGTGGGCCAGCTCGGCCTGGCGCAGCGCCGTCTCGAACACATGGGCGGGCAGCACTGCAGGCAGCACATGGACCGAGCCTCCGGGCGCATATTTGGCTTCATAATCATAGAAGCCCTTGGTCGGGGTGATGTCGGTCACGGTCAGGGCGCGCGGACCCGTCGCCTCTCCGATCACGGTGACGCACAGTTCCTTGCCCGCGATATAGGGCTCGACCATCACCTGTTCGCCATAAGCCCAGTCGGAGGCGCCGACCTCGGCCTGAGGGCGGTTGGCGCCTTCGGGCACCAGGAAGACGCCGACGGATGAGCCCTCGGCGTTCGGCTTGATGACATAGGGCGGGTCGATGACGTGGCGGCTGGCGACCTCATGACGGTCAAACAGACCACCGCCCGGCACCTTGACGCCTGCGGCCCGCAGCACGGCCTTGGACTTGTCCTTGTCCATCGCCAGGGCCGAGGCCAGGACGCCGGAATGGGTATAGGGAATCTTCAGCGTCTCCAGCACGCCCTGAACACAGCCGTCCTCGCCCCAGGCGCCGTGCAGGCAGTTTAGCACCACGTCAGGCTTGATCAGGCCGGCCAGCACATTGGCCAGATCACGCCCCGCGTCCACGCGGCTGACGCGCACGCCCTGCCGCTCCAGCGCCCGGGCGCACTGTTCGCCAGACGACAGCGACACTTCGCGCTCGGCGGAAAGACCGCCCATCAGGACGGCGACATGCAGATCTTGGAAAGGACGGGTCATGCGTGGCTCCAGCAGGAACCGATGCAACAAATGTCCTTAACAGGTCATCAACCTTATCGCCCTGTCGCTCAAATTCGATGTTCGCGAAAAGGAACGCGCAGCGACGTCAGACGACCCTGCGGCCGATGCGTTTGATCTCCCAGTCCAGTTGAACGCCCGTCTTCAGCAGCACATCGGCGCGGACGGTTTCGCCCAGGCCTTCGATATCGGCAGCGGTGGCTTCGCCGGGGTTGATCATGAAGTTAGAGTGCAGGTCGCTGAACATGGCCCCTCCCCCGGTTTCCGTATGCAGCTTGCCGCGCCAGCCCGCCTCGTCGACCAGCTTCCACGACGAATGGCCGGGCGGGTTCTTGAAGGTCGAACCGCCGGTCTTTTCACGGATCGGCTGGGTGGTTTCGCGGCGACTGGTGATCTCGCTGATCCGGGCGGCGACAGCGTCGGGCGCATCGGGCGTTCCGCGATAGACGGCCTCGATCCAGATGATGTCGGCGGGCGCTTCCGAGTGACGGTAGGTGTAGCCGAAGTCGGCCAGAGCGTAATCCACCCGTTCCCCCGTTCGCGTCAGACCCCAGGCCGACACCAGCACATCCTTAGTCTCGGCGCCGTAGCAGCCCGCGTTCATGGTCAGTGCGCCGCCGATGGTGCCGGGTATACCGGCATAGAACTCCAGCCCCGCGATTCCCGCCTTGGCCGAGGCGCGGGCCACCATGGAATCCAGCGCGCCAGCGCCCGCCGTGATGGTGTCGCCTTCCGCCGTCACGCCCGCGAACGGACGCCCGGCCAGACGGATCACCACGCCCTCGACCCCGCCGTCACGCACGATGACATTGGACCCGACCCCCAGCACCGTCACCGGCACGGAGGCGTCCAGCCCCTTCAGGAAGTCGGCCAGATCATCGGCGTCGGCGGGAATGAACAGCAGTTCCGCCGTCCCGCCCACGCGAAACCAGGTGAAGGGCGCCAGAGGCTCATCGCGCAACAGCTTGCCACGCACGGAAGGGAGATCATCACGCCAGGTCATGTCTGCTCCGATAGCGGCGTCGGCATGGAAATCAAAGAGGCCCCGTCCTGCACACTGGCCTGCACCGCGCGGCGTCGCCTAAAGACGCGGGATGAAACTGCTCTCCGCGCTCAAGATCATCGCGCTCAGCATGGCGCTGACGGCTGTATTGCTGCTGGGCTGGATCGGCCTTTCGGTCCTGGCCTACAATCACGGCGCTGGGGCCATATCGTCCAATGCGGTGCTGAATTTCATGCTGGCCGCGCTGCTGGCCTTCATCGGCCTGCCGATCCTGCACCGCGCCTTCTACCGCTATTTCTGGGCCATCCGGCGCAAGCTGGCGTCGGGCGAGATGCAGATCGGCGACAGAATGCCGGTCATCGGCTCTGAACCCCACGCCCCGCCGCCGCGCACCGCCAAGACGCGGGGGCAGATCGCCCTCTACGCCGTCTTCTATGTGATCGGCATCGCGTCCTTGCTCGCGATCTATGTGCCGATCGGCCATCAGGAGGGGCTGAACGCCTTTCTCTCCCGGTTCAGCGCAGGGCGCAGTTCATTCACCACCCTGGCCACGCTGGTCATCATCTATTTGCCGATGGCGATCACCCTGGCGCTGATCTTCCCCTTCGTCGATGCGGACAAGAAGCTGATCCAGAAGGGCGGCGCCGACGCCGACGAAATCCTGCGGCTGCAGGATCGTCAGGAATGGCTGTTCTCGTTCGCCACAGCCTATGTCTGCGTCGGCTTCCTGACCTTCATCGCCGGACACATGATCCTGCGGTTCCTGGCATGAGTTAAGACAGCGCACAGACCGCTTAGCGGTTCAGGGCCTCCAGCTGTCCCGGCAGGGCATAGGCCCATGAAGTAATGTCGCCCGCGCCCAGCAGCACGACCAGATCGCCCGGCTTGGCTTCTTCAGCGATCACCCCCGGAAGGGCCTGCACGCTCTCCAACGGCTGGACCGAGCGGTGGCCGAAGCGGCGCGCGCCCTCGACCAGCGCATGTTTGTCCACCCCCTCCAGCGGGGCCTCGCCTGCCGGATAGACGTCGGCGACGATCACGGAATCCGCGTCGGAGAAGCAGGTGGAGAACTCTTCCATCAGATCGCGCAGGCGGGTGTAGCGGTGCGGCTGGACGACGGCGATGACACGGCCCGACCCCTCGGCGTTCTGGGCCACCTGACGCGCGGCCTTCAGAACAGCGGCGATCTCGACCGGGTGGTGGCCATAGTCGTCGACGATCCGCACGCCGTTGACCACGCCCGTGGTGGTGAAGCGGCGCTTGACCCCGCCGAAGCCGGCCAGGCCGGCCTTGATGGCGTCATCAGCCACATCCAGCTCGCGCGCCACAGCGATGGCGGCCAGGGCGTTGGCGACGTTGTGGCCGCCCGCCATCGGCAGATGCAGGCCCTCGATCCGCGTCTCGTCGGCCTCGGCGCCCGCGCCCTGGAAGACCACGTCGAACCGGCAGCCGTCCGGCCCCATGTCGATATTCTCGGCCCGCACCATGGCCTGCGGATTGACGCCATAGGTCACCAGACGCCGGTTATCGATGGCCGCGACCAGACGCAGCACCTCCGGGTGGTCCAGACAGACGGCGGCGAAACCGTAGAAGGGGATGTTCTCGACGAAATCGATGAAGGCTTTCCGCACCCCTTCGAAGTCGCCGTAGTGGTCCAGATGCTCGGGGTCGATGTTGGTGACGATGGCCACCGTCGACTTCAGACGCAGGAAGCTGCCGTCCGATTCATCCGCCTCGACCACGATCCAGTCGCCGTCGCCGACTTTCGCATTGGTGCCATAGGCGTTGATGATGCCGCCGTTGACGATGGTGGGGTCCAGACCGCCCGCATCCAGCAAGGCCGCGACCATGGATGTCGTCGTAGTCTTGCCGTGCGTGCCGCCGACCGCCACCGAGAACTGCAGCCGCATCAGCTCGGCCAGCATCTCGGCGCGCCGCACCAGTGGGATCCGACGCTCGCGCGCCGCCATCATCTCCGGGTTGGTCGCCTTGACCGCCGTGGAATAGACCACCGCCGAAACGCCCTCGCCCACATGGGCGGCGTCATGGCCGATGAAGATTTTGGCGCCCAACTGCTCCAGCCGTTCGGTGTTGGCGCTGGCCTTGGCGTCAGACCCCTGAACCGAATAGCCGATCTTCAACATGATCTCGGCGATGCCGCTCATGCCTATGCCGCCGATGCCGACAAAATGGACTGGGCCAAGATCAAAGGGGACGGGGCGTAGGCGTGCGATCATCCAAGCCTCTTAGACGCCGTCTCGGCCCCTGCGAAGAGCGCCGCGCCTTAGGCGTGAACTTTTCTGTTGGTCCGTGTCCCCCGAAGTTTCTTCCGTGACGCTGGGACCATTGCGGCCCGGCCGCGTTCGCTCTGCACATATCCATGATGACAGGGAGGTTTTCATGACGACCAGGAAGATCACGGAAGCGACCGCGGGTGATGGCGGGGAACTGCATCAGACCGCCTCTGCGCCTGAGGCCCGCACCACCACCAATCATGGGGCGCCGATCAGCGACAATCAGAATTCGCTGAAGGCGGGGACGCGCGGTTCGACCCTGCTTGAGGACTTCATCCTCCGCGAAAAGATCCAGCATTTCGACCATGAGCGCATTCCCGAGCGCATCGTCCACGCCCGCGGCTCGGCCGCCCATGGCTTTTTTGAACTGACCGACAGCCTGGCCGAGTTCACGACGGCGAAAATCCTGACCGAGGTGGGCAAGAAGACCGAACTGTTCACCCGCTTCTCCACCGTCGCAGGCGGCGCCGGATCGGTGGACACGCCGCGTGACGTGCGCGGCTTCGCGGTCAAATTCTATACAGTCGAGGGCAACTGGGATCTGGTCGGCAACAACATCCCCGTCTTCTTCATTCAGGACGCGATCAAATTCCCCGACCTGATCCATTCGGTGAAGATGGAGGCGGACAAGGGCTATCCCCAGGCCGCCAGCGCCCATGACACCTTCTGGGACTTCATCGGCCTGATGCCGGAAAGCACCCATATGCTGATGTGGGCCATGTCCGACCGGGGCATCCCGCGCAGCTTGCGGATGATGGAAGGCTTCGGCGTCAACACCTTCCGCCTGATCAACGCCGAGGGCACGCCGACCTTCGTCAAATTCCACTGGCGGCCCAAGCTGGGGACCCAGTCGACCTGCTGGGACGAGGCGGTCAAAATCGCAGGCGCCGATCCCGACTACCACCGCCGCGACCTCTATGAAGCCATCGCCCAGGGCGACTTCCCCGAATGGGAGTTCGGCGTCCAGTTGTTCAGTCAGGCCGAAGCCGACGCCCTGCCCTTTGACATCCTGGACCCGACCAAGCTGGTCCCGGAAGAGGATCACCCGATCCGCGTCATCGGCCGCATGGTGCTGAACCGCAACCCGGACAACTTCTTCGCCGAGACTGAACAGGCGGCCTTCCTGCCGACCAATATCGTGCCGGGGATCGACTTCTCCGAAGACCCGCTGCTGCAGGGGCGGCTGTTCTCCTATCAGGACACCCAGCTGTCGCGTCTGGGCACGGTCAACTTCCACCAGATCCCGATCAATCAGGCCAAGGGTTGTCCGTTCCAGAACTTCCAGCGCGACGGTCATATGCAGACCCAGGTCTTCAAGGGCCGCGCCAATTACGAACCGAACAGTCTGGCCGAAAACGGCGAGGACGGCGGGCCGCGCGAAGATCCCAAGGGCGGTTTCCGCACCGCCCCCATTGCGGTCGAGGGTGAGAAGGTCCGCCTGCGCGCCGAAACCTTCGCCGACCACTACAGCCAGGCGCGTCTGTTCTTCCGCTCACAGACCGCTCCGGAACAGGCCCACCTGGCCAGCGCCATCGTGTTCGAACTGTCCAAGGTGTCGCTGGACCATGTGCGTCAGCGCATCCTGGGCAATCTGAGGAACGTCGATGAAGACCTGGCCAAACGTGTCGCCGACGGCCTGAACCTGCCCCTGCCCAAGGCCTCTGCCCCGGCGGTCAAGCCGGTCGATCTGGAGCCGTCGCCTGCCCTGCGCATCCTCGGCAAATATCCCGACACCCTGAAGGGCCGGAAGGTCGCCATACTGGTCGCGGACGGCTCGGACGGCGCCGTCGTATCGTCAGTGCGCAAGGCGGTTGAAGGCGACGGCGGATCTGTCTTCATCGTCGCGCCCAAGATCGGCGGGGCCAAGCTGGCGGACGGGTCGACCCTGGCGGCCGATGGCCAGTTGGCCGGCAGTCCCTCGGTCCTGTTCGACGCGGTGGCCATCATCCTGTCCGACGACGGCTGCGCCCAGTTGCTGAAGGAAGGGGCCGCCGTCGACTTCGCCAAGGACGCCTTCGGTCACCTGAAGGCCGTCGGCTTCACGCCCCAGGCCCAACCGTTGCTGGACAAGGCGGGGGTAGAGCCTGACGACGGCGTCGTGGACATCGCCAAATCGGCGAAGGCCTTCATCGAACCGGCCCGCACCCGGCAGTGGGATCGCGAGCCCAAGGTGCGGATGCTGGCCTGACAGAACGGAAACCGACGCGATCTTTCGCGTCGGTTACTCCGCCTTAACCGTAACGATTCACCATGATGGCTCTGTTTGTTTCGGGGCCGCCTTTCCATGTCCGATCTGAAGACCGACGTCGTTCACCGCGGCGACTGCATCGAAGTGCTGAAAAGCCTGCCTGACGCTTCGGTGGACATGGTCTTCGCCGACCCGCCCTATAATCTGCAGCTGGGCGGCGACCTGCTGCGTCCCGACAACTCCAAGGTCGATGCGGTCGATGACGACTGGGACAAGTTCGGCAGCTTCGCCGAATACGACGCCTTCACCCGCGCCTGGCTGGCGGAATGCCGCCGCGTGCTGAAGCCGGAAGGCTCGATCTGGGTGATCGGCTCGTATCACAACGTCTTCCGTCTGGGCGCAGCGATCCAGGACCTGGGCTTCTGGGTGCTGAACGACATCATCTGGCGCAAGTCCAACCCGATGCCGAACTTCAAGGGCACCCGTTTCACCAACGCCCACGAGACCCTGATCTGGGCGGCGCGGTCGCGTGAGCAGAAGCGCTACACCTTCAACTATGACGCGCTGAAGGCCTTCAACGAAGACACCCAGATGCGTTCGGACTGGACCTTCGCCCTGTGCACCGGCGAAGAGCGGATCAAGGACGCCGACGGCAAGAAGGCCCATCCGACGCAGAAGCCCGAGGCTTTGCTGCACCGCGTGCTGATGTCGGCGACCCGCCCCGGCGACGTGGTGCTGGACCCCTTCTTCGGCACCGGCACCACCGGCGCTGCGGCCAAGCGCCTGGGTCGTCATTTCATCGGCATCGAGCGTGATGAAACCTATGCCGACGTAGCTGAAAAACGCATCGCCGCCGTCATTCCCGCCGCCCTGGAAGACCTGAAGGTCATGGGCTCCAAGCGCGACGAGCCCAAGGTGCCGTTCGGCGCCCTGGTCGAGGCCGGCCTGCTGCAGCCCGGCGACCGCCTCTACACGCCCAAGGGCGACCGCGAGGCCCGCGTCCGCGCCGACGGCTCGCTGATCCATGGCGACCTGACCGGCTCGATCCACAAGCTGGGCGCCCTGATGGAGAACGCCCCGGCCTGCAACGGCTGGACCTACTGGCGCTTCAAGACTGATCAGGGCCTGAAATCCATTGACGCCCTGCGCGCCGAAATCCGCGCCGGAATGCAGTGACGGCGCCCCGCCCGCGACAGAAAAACTGAAAGCCCTACTTCCGCAATTCACCGGGATGCGGAGGAACGTGACAGTCTGATCTTCGTTGATGCCAACGGTCTGCTCCCGCAGGCCGGAGCACCACATCATGAAGATCGCCCAGGTCACGCCGCTGTATGAGGCTGTCCCTCCCAAGCTTTACGGAGGGACCGAGCGCGTCGTCGCGCACCTGACGGACGCCCTTGTCGACCTGGGTCACGATGTGACCCTGTTCGCCAGCGCCGACGCCCAGACACGGGCGCGGCTGGTCCCCGTTCGCGATCAGGCCATCCGCCTGGACCCCGCCCCGCTAAAGTCCGATTTGGCCGCGCACCTGTCGATGCTGGGCGAGGTGCTGGACCGCGTCGATGAGTTCGACGTCATCCACTTCCACACGGACATGATCCACTTCCCCGTTTTCCAGCCGTGGGCGGACAAGACCATAACCACCCTGCACGGGCGTCTGGACATGAAGGACCTGCCCGCCGTCTATGCGCGCTGGAATGATTTCGGACTGGTCTCCATCTCCGACAACCAGCGACAGCCGCTGCATTTCGCCAACTGGAAGGCGACCGTCCACCACGGCATGCCCGCCGACCACTATCAATTTTCGGCCAGGTCCCAGGGCTATCTGGCCTTCCTGGGCCGCATCTCGCCGGAGAAACGTCCCGACCGCGCCATCGAGATCGCCACCAAGCTGGGCCGCCGTCTGAAGATCGCCGCCAAGGTCGACGCCGCCGACAAGCTGTATTGGGAGGAGACGATCCGCCCATTGATCCAGGACAACCCCCTGATCGAATTCATCGGCGAAATCGGCGACCACCAGAAGTCGGCCTTCCTGGGCGGCGCGGACGCCCTGTTGTTCCCCATCGACTGGCCCGAGCCCTTTGGTCTGGTCATGATCGAGGCCATGGCCTGCGGCACCCCGGTGGTCGCCTTCCGCTGCGGCTCGACGCCCGAGATCATCGAGGACGGCAGGACCGGTTTCCTGGTGGATACGCTGGAACAGGCCGTCACCGCCACGGACCGGACCCGCCTGCTGGACCGCGAGACGGTGCGCGCGCGCTTTGACCTGCGCTTTTCGTCCACCGCCATGGCGCGCAGCTATCTGGATGTTTACGGCGACCTGCTGGCCCGACGTCCCTTTGCAGAGCCGCCCCTGCCGGATGTCGTGCGCCCTATCCGCCCGCTGAAGGAAGAGCGCAGCTTCACCATCCGCGCGTGAAGCTCGAAAATCGGGCGGCGAGGATGAACCCTCAGCCGCCTGTTTCATTTGAATGGTCAAGCGGCCCGTCAGCGCCGCATTTGGATGAAACGCTCGGCCAAGGCCTCAAAATAGCGGCGGAGAGACCTGATGGACGACGCCTATTCCACCCAGATGACGGCGGGTGAAACCGTTGAGGCCTCTGGCCTCGAACAGCTGATGGCCCTGAAGGAAGGCGATGTCTTTCTGGTCGCCGACGGCTGGGGCGACATGAAGGGCGGGGCCGACGGCCTGTTCGCCCACGACACTCGGGTCCTGTCGCGCTGGGTCATGACAGTCGGTTTGGCGCGGCCGTCGCGCCTGTCCTCAGGCGTCAGCCAGGACAATGTCTTCTTCTCCTGCCATTCGACCAACCGCCCCCTGCCCCCGATGGGCGGGCGCTCTGCGCCGGCGGGCGTGCTGCATATCGAACGGCGCCGCTTCCTGTGGGACGAACGGATGTTCGAACGCATCCAGATGGTCAATCACGGCATGGAGGACGTCCTGCTGCCGCTGGCCTTCGATTTCGGCGTCGACTTCGCCGACATCTTCCAGGTGCGGGGCACGCCCCGGGCCAGGCGGGGAACAGTCCATGCGCCGACCATGGACGGGCGCCGCGTCACCTTCCGCTACACCGGCCTGGACAAGGTCGAGCGCCACAGCTGCCTGTCCTTCTCCGAACCACCCGCGCGCCTGACCGGCCAGCACGCCGAGTTCATGTTCAGCCTGCCCAAGGGCAAGACCGTGGACCTCTATGTCGAATGCGGCCTGGACGCCTGCGAGGCGCCGGACGCGCAGCGCTGGCGGCTGAACGCCGTCCATGCCCGGATCGCCATGCGTGCGAAGCGTCGACGCGGCGCCTCGGTGCGCGGCCCGCGCAGCCCCCGCTTCAACGACTGGCTGGACCAGTCGCGCGCGGACATGGCCCTGTTGACCACCGATCTGCCGACCGGCCCCTATCCCTATGCAGGCACGCCCTGGTTCTCGACCCCCTTCGGGCGTGACGGCATCATCGCCGCCTGGCAGATGCTGTGGCTGGACCCTTCGCTGGCCAAGGGCGTGCTGACCTATCTGGCCTCACGTCAAGCGACCGAGACGTCGCTTTATCAGGACAGCCAGCCCGGCAAGATCATGCACGAGACGCGCGGCGGCGAGATGAGCGCCCTGCACGAGGTGCCGTTCGCCCTCTATTACGGCGGCGTGGACACCACCTGCCTGTTCGTGGCCCTGGCGGGCGCCTACGCCAACCGCACGGGCGACCTGGACCTGATCCGCAAGCTGTGGCCCAACCTGATCGCCGCGTCCGAATGGATGCGCGACTATGGCGACAGCAATGGCGACGGCCTGATCGACTATCAGCGCGGCGCCGACACGGGCCTGTCGAACCAGGGGTGGAAGGACTCAGAGGACTCGATCTTCCACGCCGACGGTCATTTCCCCAAGGGTCCCATCGCCCTGCTGGAGGTCCAGGGCTACGCTTTCGCCGCCTGGAAGGCGCTGGGCGATCTGGGCGAGCGGCTGGGCGACGACCGCGCCGCCGAGTGGCGGGCGCGCGCCGAACAGGTCCGCCAACTGGTCGAGGATCAGTTCTGGATGGAGGACGAAGGCTTCTACGCCATCGCCCTGGATGGCGACGGCCAGCAGTGCCGCGCCATCGCCTCCAATGCGGGACATCTGCTGTTCACCGGCCTGCCGTCGGTGGAGCGCGCACGGCGCGTCACCAAACGCCTGCTGACCGCCGAGTTCCGCACCGGCTGGGGCATCCGCACGCTGGAGCTGGGCCAGGCGCGGTTCAACCCGATGAGCTATCACAACGGCTCGGTCTGGCCTCACGACACGGCCATGGCGGCGGCCGGCATGGCCGGTTACGGCGAGCGCGCCGCCGTGGCCGAGATTCTGGCCGAAATCTACGCAGCCGCCGCCCATTTCCACCTGCGCCTGCCCGAACTGTTCTGCGGCTTCCCGCGTGAGCCGGGCGAGCCGCCCATCGCCTATCCAGTCGCCTGCCTGCCGCAAGCCTGGGCGGCGGGGTCCGTCTTCCTGATGCTGCAGGCCTCGCTGGGCCTGTCCATCGACGCCTGGAGCGGAACCATCAACATGACCGATCCGGTCCTGCCGTCAGGGCTGGAGCGGCTGGACATCACAGGCCTGGAGATCGGGGACGCCGTCGTCGATCTGAACTTCCGCCATGTGGACGGTCGGGCCGTGGTCGTGCCCCGGCACAAGCGCGGCAATCTGTCGGTGCGCACCCTGCGCTGAGGCCCATTCAGATCAGGGCCGGTTCGCCCGCCCGGTCCAGCGCCTTGGCGAAGACGGTCGGCAAGGCGGCCCGCGCCGCCTCGACGGTCATCCATTCATAGTCGCCGCCGCCTTCTACCCGCGCCGTCCGCACGCTCAGGGTCAGGCTGAAATGGGTGAAGACGTGCTCCACCGCCCCGGCCTCGCGCCAGTCCGCGGCGATGGGCGCCGCCGTGTCCACCACTCCAACGGCCCAATCGCTGGTGGGCAGGCCCATCATGCCGCCCAGCAGTCCCTTGTCCGCTCGTCGCTCCAGCGCTACCCGCCCCTGGGCGTCGATCATCACATAGACCACGCCCAGACGATGCGGCCGCTCGGCCTTCTTCGTCTTGATCGGAAATCGCTCAGGCGCACCGCCCGCAAAGCCCAGACACTGATCGGTCAGCGGACAGAGGCCGCACGTCGGCGACTTGGGCCGACACACCGTCGCCCCTAGATCCATCAACGCCTGCGCCCAGTCGCCGGGACGGTCGTCTGTGATGAACCGCCCCGCCAACCGCTTCAGTTCCGCCCGTGCGGCGGGCAGCGGCGTCTCGACCGCAAACAGCCGCGCCATCACCCGCTCGACATTGCCGTCCACCACATTGGCCGCGCGGTCGAAGGCGATCGAGGCCACGGCGGCGGCGGTGTAGGCGCCCACGCCGGGCAGGGCCAGCAGCCCGGCCTCCGTATCCGGGAACACCCCGCCGTGGTCGCTGGCCACCGCCCGCGCGCAGGCCAGCAGGTTTCGAGCGCGGGCGTAGTAGCCAAGCCCAGCCCACGCCGCCATCACCTCTGCATCCGGCGCGGCCGCCAGGTCCGAAACCGTCGGCCAGCGGCGGGTGAAATCATGGAAATAGGGCGTGGCGTGCGGCACCGTGGTCTGCTGCAACATCACCTCGGACAGCCAGACGCGATAAGGTTCGGTCCGCGTCCCCGCCCCCGGCGGCGCGCGCCACGGCAGGGTTCGCGCGTGGGCGTCGTACCAGGCGAGCAGTTCAGATCGGATCAGGGAGACGTCAGGCATCGGTCGGGCTATATAGGCCTATGCGCCGCACCCTGCCCACAGACGCCGAGGTCCGCGAGATTCTGTCTCGCCGCCGCACCCGCCCGGCGCCCCGCGTCGCGCCCCGCGCGGGCAAGGCCCTGACGCCCCTGATCAAGAAGCTGGACGCCCAGTTCGGACGCAGCGCCAGCGCCCTGGAGCCGTTGTGGATCGAGATTGTCGGCGAACGGCTGGCGCGGATCACCTCGCCCAAGAACATCATCAAGGGCCGCGCGGGCCAGCCCGGCATTCTGGAGCTTCGCGTCGTCAGCGCCGCCGCCCTGCTGGTTCAGCACCAGTCCGAGGAGATTCTGGCCAAGGTGAACCTGTTCCTGGGCGAAGGAACCGTAGGCAAGCTGCGCATCGCCCAGGGCCCCGTCAAACCGCTGGTCAAGGCGGTCGAGCGCCCAAAACGTGCGCCGAAGCCCCCGCCCCTGTCAGCCGCCGCAGAGGCCGACCTGGCCGCCTCCATCGCCTCGGCGCCTGACGAACTGAAGGCGGCCCTGGCCAAGTTGGGCCGCGCGGCGATGTCGCGCCCAAACAGTCAAGATTGACAAAACTTCGCCGCACCTGTTCTCGACTAATCATGGATTGCGTTGTTCCAGGGGAATCGCGCGATCATCCGGCAACGCTCCGATCAAGGAAGTCACATGGCCCAGACTGAATCCCGCCTCGCCCGCATGAGCCGCCGCGCGGCCATCACCGGTGCCGCCATGGCGACCATGGCCCTGGCCGCCTGCGGCGGCGGCGCCAAGGGCGCGGCTGAAGGCGACATGGCCCAGGGCGCGGCTGAAGGCGCCAAGGTCACCGTGGTCGAATACGCCTCGGTCACCTGCCCGCACTGCGCCATCTGGCAAGAGAACACCTACCCGGCGTTCAAGGCCAAATACGTCGACACGGGCAAGGTCCGCTACATCTTCCGCGAACTGCCGACCCCGCCGGTCGACGCCGCCACCGCCGGCTTCCTGGTCGCGCGCTGCGCCGGCCCGGACAAGTATTTCGACGTCGTCCACCAGCTGATGAAGACTCAGCAGGAGATGATCACCACCTCGCCGCGCGAATGGCTGCTGCGCACCGCCCAGGCGGCTGGCCTGTCGGAAGAACAGTTCAACCAGTGCGTCACGGACAAGAACGCCGTCGCCGCGATGGAGAAGCGCGTTCAGGCCGCCCGCGCCCAGGGCGTGACCGGCACCCCGGCCTTCTACGTCAACGACACCCAGGTGATCTCGCCGGGCGGCGAAGGCGCCAGCCTGGCCGACCTGTCGGCTGCCATCGACGCAGCCCTGGCCAAGTAAGATGATGAAGCGCGCGTTGACGGGACTGTCTGTGGCCATCGCCCTTGTGGCGGGGCCTGCACTTGCCGCCGACGCGCCTCCGCCGCCGGTGACGGCGGCGGACCATATCCTGGGCCAGTCCACGGCCAAGGTCACAGTCATCGAATACGCCTCGCTGACCTGTTCGCATTGCGCAGACTGGCATGACCACGTCCTGCCTGCGCTCAAGGCCCGCTACATCGACCGGGGCGAGGTGCGTTTCGTCTATCGCACCCTGCCGACGCCGCCGGTCAATGTCGCACAGGCGGCTGCAGGCGTGGCCCAGTGCGCGGCGCCGGGCAAGTTCTTCGCCACCATCGACGCCTTCTTCGCCGCCCAATCGGCCCTGCCGACGACGGGAACCGGCCCCTATTTCGAACGCGGCGTGGCGGCGTCGGGCCGCACGCGGGACGAGATCAGCGTCTGCCTTAACGAACCTGCCACCGCCGCCGCACTGGAGGCTCAGGTGAACGGCGCCGTCGCGGCTGGCGTCGACGGCACGCCTGCCCTGTTCGTCAATGGCCGCCGGGTCACGGACGTGTCCTTTGCGGGCCTGTCCGCCGCCATCGACCCGCTGCTGCGTCGGTGACGCTCTAGGTCCATGCAGTTCCAGCGCCTCCGGCTCGTCGGCTTCAAGTCGTTCGTCGACCCGGCGGAAGTGCATATTGAATCCGGCCTGACCGGCATTGTCGGGCCGAACGGCTGCGGCAAATCCAACGTCCTTGAAAGCCTGCGCTGGGTCATGGGCGCCAACTCGGCCAAGGCCATGCGCGGCCAGGGCATGGACGACGTCATCTTCGCAGGCGCCGCAGGCAGACCGCCGCGCAGTCATGCCGAAGTCCAGCTGACCATCGACAACGCCCAGCGCCGCGCGCCCCAGCCCTTCACCGACAGCCCCATTCTGGAGGTGTCGCGCCGCATCGACCGGGGCCAGGGCTCGACCTATCGTATCAACGGCAAGGAGGTGCGCGCCCGCGACGTCCAGCTGCTGTTCGCCGACGCCTCGACCGGCGCCAACTCGCCCGCCCTGGTGCGTCAGGGCCAGATTTCAGAACTGATCGCCGCCAAGCCCCAGAACCGTCGTCGCATCCTGGAAGAAGCGGGCGGCGTCGCCGGTCTACACACCCGCAGGCATGAGGCCGAACTGCGCCTGAAAGCCGCCGAGACCAATCTGGAGCGCCTGGACGACATCGGCCGCGAATTGGAGACGGCGCTGAACCGCCTGAAGCGCGAGGCGCGGCAGGCCGAGAAATACAAGAAGATCTCAGCCGAGATCCGCGCCCTGCAGGCCGCCTTGCTGTACGTCCGATGGAACGACGCCAGGCTGGCTGCAGAGGCCGCCGCCGCCGAACTGCGCGACGCCGACCGGGTCGTCGCCGAAACCACGACCGCCGCCGCCGCGGCCCAAACCGCTGCGCTGGCCGCTCAGGAAGCCCTGAAGCCTGCGCGGGAGGAGGACGCCGTCGCCTCCGCCTTGCTGCACCGCGCCAGTCTGGAACGCGACCGGCTGGACATGGCCGAACAGGCCGCCCGCGCCGAGGTGGACCGGCTGAAGGCCGAGGCCGCCCGCATCGCCGCCGACGCTGAACGCGAAGACAATATGGCCGCCGACGCCAGACGCGAACTGGACCGGCTGGATCATGAACTGACCCGATTGAAGGCCGAGATCGCCGCAGCACCCGAGCGCGGCCCCGAACTGGACAAGGCGCTGGCCGCCGCAGAGGACGCGCGCAAGGCCGCCGACGCCGAGGTCGAACGTCTGGCCGGAACCCTGGCCGCCGTCGAGGCCCGCGCCAACGCCGAGGCCGCGCGCAAACGCGACGCCGAGGCCCGCCTGTCGCGCGTGACCGGCCAGTTTGACCAGGCTAGGCGCGAACGTGAGGCCCTGGGTCCGTTGGAGACGCCAGAGCTGGAGACGGCCCGTCAGGCGCTGGAGACGGCGCAGGCTGATCTGTCCGCCGCCCGCGAAGCCGTCGAGGCCGCAGAAGCGAAACGCGGCGAACTGGCCCGCACGGAGCAGGACGCCCGCACCGCCGCCCGCGCGGCCGAGGACCGTCTGGGCCGCCTGCAGACCGAGGCGCGGGGTCTGGCCCAACTGCTGGTCACCGGCAAGCGCGACCACCCGCCTGCGCTGGACAAGGTGCGCGCCGACAAGGGGTATGAGGCCGCCCTCGCCGCCGCCCTGGGCGATGATCTGGACGCCGCGCTGGACGCCCGCGCCGCCGCCTACTGGGGCGGGGCTAATGCGCCAGTTCCCACATGGCCTGCGGGCGTCACGCCTCTGTCGGCCCATGTGCAGGCGCCGGATCAGCTGACCGCCCGTCTCGCCCTGTGCGGCGTCGCGGCCAGGGCTGAGGCCGCGCAACTGGCGCAGGCTCTGCCGCCCGGCGCTCGTCTGGTGACGACCGAGGGCGACCTCTATCGCTGGGATGGTTTCGTCAGCCGCGCCGAGGCGCCGCGCCCCGCCGCCGTCCGTCTGGCGCAGCGCACGCGCCTGGCCGAACTGGAAGCCGAAATCGACAAGGGCAAGCCGGCGCTGGATCAGGCCCAGGCGGCCCAGAAATCCGCCACCGACGCCTTCCGCGCCGCCGAGGAAGAGGTGAAGGCCGCCCGCCTGAAACCCTTCGCCGCCGACAAGGCCGTGACCGCCGCCCGCGACCGCGTCGAGAACCTGGCCCGCGAACAGACCCGCCGCGAAGCCCGGGCGCAGGCGCTGGACGACACTGTGACCCGTCTGGACGCCGAGGTGGCCGAGGCCCGCGCCGCACTGGAGGCCGCGCAAGGCGTCGACGCTCCGTCCGAAACCGTCGCCGGTCTGCGTGACGAGCTGACCGCCGCCCGATCCGCCGCCGATGCGGCACGCACCGCCGCCCAGACCGCCCGCTCCGACCGCGACGCAGAGGCCCGCGACCGTCAGGGCCGCGAACAGCGCCTGGGCGGGCTGACCCGGGCGCGCGACGGCTGGGTCAGTCGCTCCAAGGACAGCACCACCCGCATATCCGCCCTAACGAAAGACGCCGAAAAGACCGCCGCCCTGCTGAAACAGGCCGAGGTGGCGCCGCAGGGCTTCGCCGAACAGCGCGGCAAGCTACTGGACACGCTGACTGCGGCCGAGCAGCGTAAACAGGCCTCGTCCGACGCGATGGCCCTGGCCGACACGACGGCGGGCGACGCAGACCGCGCCTCACGCGCCGCCGACACCGCTGCGTCGCAGGCCCGCGAGGCCCGCGCCGGACTGGCCGCCCGCGCCGAGGCCGCCGCCGAAAAACTGACCGAAGCGGAAGCCACCGTCCGAGACACCGCCCAGATGTCGCCGGAGGAGCTGGGCCAGAAGCTGACCGACGACGCCATCGCCCGCCCGCCGGATGCGGCGGGGGCCGAGAACCTGCTTTACGGACTGGAGCGCGAGCGCGAAGCCCTGGGCGCCGTCAACCTGCGCGCCGAGGACGAGGCCGTGGAATACGGCGACCGCCTGCAGAGCATGAAGTCCGAGCGCATCGACCTGACCCAGGCGATCGCCAAGCTGCGCGACGGCATCGACGAGCTGAACGCCGAGGGCCGCGAACGTCTGGTCGCCGCCTTCGATGTCATCAACACCAACTTCAAGACCCTGTTCGAGGCCCTGTTCGGCGGCGGCCAGGCCGAACTGAAACTGGTCGAAAGCGACGATCCGCTGGAGGCGGGTCTGGAGATTTACGCCTGCCCGCCCGGCAAGCGCCTGTCGGTCATGTCGCTGATGAGCGGCGGCGAGCAGGCCCTGACGGCGGCGGCCCTGATCTTCGGCGTCTTCCTGGCCAACCCGGCGCCCGTCTGCGTGCTGGACGAGGTGGACGCCCCGCTGGACGACGCCAACGTCGACCGCTTCTGCCGGATGCTGCACGAAATGCGCTCGCGCACCGACACCCGCTTCATCGTCATCACCCACAATCCGGTGACCATGAGCCGGATGGACCGCCTGTACGGCGTCACCATGCCCGAACGCGGCATGAGCCAGCTGGTCAGCGTGGACCTGAATCAAGCCGAGACCCTGGTCGCATGATCACCCTGATGCTGGCCCTTCTGGCCGATCCCACTCCTGCTTTGGCGCCCGTCGGCGTCGGCCGTTTCGCCATCTATGCCGATGTGAACTCCATCGCACGCGACGGCGACATCGCCCGGATGCGCGAGCTTCAGGTGACCGAGACGGGGTTCAAGGTCGGCGACGTTCTCTATGTCGGCGGCTGGTCGCGGTGGGCGTTCGACTGCCGGGCCATGACGGCGGACCGGCTGGACTTTTCCTCACTGCGCGCCGACGGAACCGAGGGCCCCGCCACGCCGGACGCCGCCCCCGCCTATCCTGCGGCGCCGGGCGGGGATGCCGCCGAGCTTCTGGCCGTCGCCTGCGCGAGCCAGAAGCCGACCGACACAATGTCCCTGGATGATGCCGTCAGGCTGGGTCAGCAGGCGCTGGCGGAATAGGCGGGCGCGCCACCGCCTCCCCTTGCGGCCATTCCAGACGATCCCGCGGCAGGGCCTCGCGGCAATGATCGCGCATATAGGCCATCAGCTTCTCGCGGATTTCGCAACGCAGATCGAAGGCCACCCCGGCGGACCGCGCGCTGGCCAGGCACCGAAGCTGCAGCACCCGCTCGGTGATGTCGGTCACCTGCATCACCTGCACCTCGCCGTCCCAGTGTTTCGACGCCTGGACGATGCCCTCATAGGCGACGCGCAGTTTGTCCACCGGCGCCTCATAGTCCACATAGAAGAAGGCCACGCCCAGCAGGCGCGAGTTCTCGCGCGTCCAATTCTGGAAGGGCTTGGTGATGAAATAGGACAGGGGCAGCACCATCCGGCGCCAGTCCCACAGCTTGACCACCACATAGGTCGAGGTGATCTCCTCCACATTGCCCCACTCGCCCTCGACGATCACGGCGTCGTCGATGCGGATCGGCTGGGTCAGGGCGATCTGGATGCCCGCCACCATGTTGGTCAGGATGGGCTGAAGCGCCAGACCGGCGATGATGCCGACGACGCCTGCCGAGGCCAGCAGGCTGACGCCCCACTGTCGGAACCCGGCGATGGTCATCAGGGCCAAGCCGACCGTGACGATGAACAGAACCACCTTGGCCACCCGCTGCAGGATCCGGGTCTGGGTCAGGTGTTTGCGGGCGACCAGATTGTCTTCCGTGGCGACATTGAACCGCTTCAGGTGCATCACCGTCCACATGTCCAACACCCCGGACGCCAGCCAGCCCATGATCAGGATCGACAGGAACAGCAGAATCGAACGGATGTCGGCGGATGGCTCCGGGTGCATCGGCGACACCGTCACCCCGATCCCTATGCCGATGATGATGGTCAGGATGCGCAGCTTGATCCGCGCCCGCTCGACCACCCCGCGCCAGAAGACGTCCTTGTTGCGCACGACCCGGCGCAGGATTTCGAAGGCGATCTTGTGCACGATCCAGCCGCCGCCCACGAAGACCAGCAGAACGATCAATATGACTGCCCATTCCGGCAGCCAGTCGAACTGGTGCCACAGGGCGCGGACTTGGCGGGTCAGGGCGATGATTTCGGGAGGCATGCCTCTCTAACGCATCACAAGCTTTACGGTTTTCCTCCTCTCGCCCATTTCCTGGAGAGGTGGATCGACGCAGGGGCGGGCGAACGCCGGATCAGCGTTTCGCGGTCGCCTCGACCAAGTCCGCCAGACGCTGCGCCGCGTCGGGAATAGCGACTGATTTCGCCGCCGCTGACATGACCGCCAGACGCGCCGGATCGGCCAGCACACCCTCCAGCGCCGCCGTCAGACGCTCAACCGTCAGATCGTCTTCCAGGATGACTTCGGCGGCGCCCGCATCGACCAGAGCCTTGGCGTTCAGGCGTTGGTGATCATCAGTGGCGATCTTCAGCGGGATCAGGATGGACGGCAGGGCCGCCACCGCCAGTTCGGCGCAGGTCGAGGCGCCGGACCGCCCCACCACCAGATGCGCCGCCGACAGGCGCGAAGCCATGTCGCGGAAGAAGGGCGCGACCTCAGCCTCTATCCCGGCCTCCAGATATATCTGCTGGGCGGTTTCCAACGTCTCGGGGCGCGACTGCTGCTGCACCTTCAGACGACGGTGGATAGCCTCAGGCAGGGCCGCCAGGGCGCGGGGCGTCGTCTCCGACAGGATGCGCGCGCCCTGACTGCCGCCCGTCACCAGCACGCGGATCGGACCGTCTGCGGCCGGCGCGACATAATCCCTGTCGAACAGGGCGCGGATATCGGCGCGCACGGGGCTGCCGACGACGTGCGATCGTCCCTGCACCTTGGCGGGCGCGCGCTCCAGGGTCGGGAAGGACGAAGCGACTTCGTTCACATAGGGGGCAAGGATGCGGTTGGTGCGGCCCAGCACGGCGTTCTGTTCGTGGATCACAGTCGGACGCTGCGACGTCACCGCCGCCACCAGCGCAGGCGCCGACGGATATCCGCCGAATCCCACCACGACATCGGCGCCCAGACGGTCGAAGGCCGTGCGCGCCTGCATCACGCCCTTGAAGATGGCCACGCCCGCCTTGATCAGGCCAAGGGGTCCCGATCCCGTCGCCGCATCCAGCGCCAGACGCTCCTCGGCCGGGAAGGCATGGGCGTATTGCTCGCCCCGGTGATCGGTCGTCAGAACTACGCGCCAGCCGCGCGCCGACAGTTCACGCGCCAGGGCCTCGGCCGGGAACATATGCCCGCCGGTTCCACCGGCGGCGACGACGCAGAGCTTGGACATTCAGGCCTCGTTTTTACAGCAGACGGCGACGCGAACCGGGCAGGCTCGCCCCCGGCTCATACGCTCCGGGACGACGACGCGTCAGGGCCAGCGCAAAGCCCATGGTCACGCACATGGCCAGCATGGACGATCCGCCATAGCTGATGAAGGGCAGGGTCATGCCCTTGGTCGGGATCAGGTTCAGGTTCACTGCCACATTGATGCAGGCCTGAAGCCCGATCAGCATGAACAGGCCCGCCGCCGCCGTCTGCTCGAACGGGTCGGTCAGCTTCATCGCCCGCCGCATCCCGCGCACCACGATGAAGGCGTAGAGACCGATCATGATCAGGCTCAGAACCAGGCCGAACTCCTCGGCGCCGACCGAATAGATGAAGTCGGTGTGCAGGTCCGGCACCCGGCGCTTCATCACGCCCTCGCCGATGCCGCGCCCGACCAGACCGCCCGCGCGGATCGCCTCGGATGCGCTGTCGATCTGGTGGGTGTCGGTGGTCTCGGGCGAGGTGAAGCGGCTTAGACGGTCGCGCATATGGCCGAAGACGAAATACAGCGACACCAGCCCCGCCATGCCCGCGCTGGCCAGCACCGCCATCCACTTGAACGGCACCCCGGCCATGAAGAAGACGGCCATGAAGGTGGTGGTGATCAGCAGGGTCTGACCGATGTCCGGCTGAATCAGCAGCAGACAGACCGTCAGGGCGTAGAAGCCGAAGGCGATGGTCACGCCCGGCACCCCCTGCCCCTTCTGCGCCTCGGCGAACATCCAGGCGGCGAAGACGATCAGGCCGGGTTTGGCGAACTCGGACGGCTGCAGGCTGAACGGGCCCAGGTTCACCCAGCGCGCAGCCCCCTTCACCGTGTCGCCGATGAACGGCAGGGCCGCCATGACGATGATGGCGCTGAACAGGGCCAGCACCGCCACACGCCGCACGCCGCGCGGCGACATCAGCGAGGTGGCCAGCATGACCGTCAGCCCCATGCCTGCGAACGCCATCATCCGCCAGGAATAGTGGAAGGGGTCTGTGATCGATTCATCGGCCAGGATCGCCGCCGGACTGGAGGCGAAGCTGAGCGCCACGCCCAGCCCCATCAACGCCAGGGCCGCGCTCAGCAGTCCACGATCCACGGTCCAGAACCACTGGGCCACATGGCTCTGATCATTGCGCGAGAAGGTCGGCGTATAGGGCGCGGTCATGCGGTCGCCTCCGGCGCGGCGCCGAGGTTGAGCACGGCGGCGCGAAACGCCTCGCCCCGCGCCTCGAAGTCGGGATACTGGTCGAAACTGGCGCAGGCGGGCGACAGCAGCACGATCTGTTCGCCGCCTGCCGCCTGAGCATCCGCCGTCGCAGCCGCCACCGCCGCGTCCAGAGTCTTCGACACCACATGCGGTGTGGAACCCAGCGTAACGGCGAAAGCGTCTGCCGCCTCGCCGATCAGATAGGCCTTGATAACGCGCGGGAACAGGTCGGCCAGATCAGCGATGCCGCCCGCCTTTGGCACGCCGCCCGCGATCCAGAAGACACTTGGGTAGCTGGCCAGCGCCTGACGCGCGGCGTCGGCGTTGGTGGCCTTGGAATCATTGATGAACCGCACCGGTCCGATATGGCCGACGGCCTCCATTCGGTGCGCCAGACCCGGGAAGGTCAGCAGGCCTTCGACTGCCGCTTCGTGCGACACGCCCAGCGCCCGCGCGGCGGCATAGGCGAAGGCGGCGTTCTGGGCGTTGTGGCGACCGGGAAGCGAGCGGGCTGCGGACAGGTCGGCGATGACTTCGCCATCCTTCAGAACAGCCCCGGCGCGCGCCGCGTATCCTTCTTGTGCTGCGGCCGAGGGGTCGGTGCTGATGCTGACCGTATGGCGTCCGGCGGCGTGCAGCGCATCGAAAACGCCCTGTCCCCAGGTTTCGTCGACGCCGACCAGCGCGACGGCGTCAGGTCCCTGCGCCGCAAATATCCGCCGCTTGGCCGCGACATAGCCTTCCATCCCGCCATGGCGGTCCAGATGGTCCGGCGACACATTGGTCAGGATCGCCACGTCAGGCGTGAAGCTGGTCGTCAGGTCCAGTTGATAGCTGGACACCTCGATCACATAGACCGCGTCCGCCTTCGGCTCCGGCAGGGCCAGAACCCCGATGCCGATGTTGCCGCCGACATGGACCGTCAGCCCCGCCTGTTTCAGCACCCAGCCGATCAGGGCCGTGGTCGTGGACTTGCCGTTGGTGCCGGTGACGGCGACCACGCGGGGCCGCTGGTCCGGCGACAGAACCGCCAGGGCGCGGGCGAACAGTTCGACATCGCCGATAACCGGCACGCCCGCTTCATGCGCGCGGTCGACCGTCCAGTGCGGTTTCGGATGGGTCAGGGGCGCGCCGGGCGACAGGACCAGGGCGGCGAAGCCCGTCCAGTCGGCGGCGGTCAGGTCTTCGACTTCGAAACCTTCAGCCTGGGCCTGCATTCGGCCCGAAACACTGTCGTCCCACAAGATCGGGATCGCGCCCCCGGCCAACAGAGCGCGCGCCGCCGTGATCCCCGACCGTCCCAGGCCGAAGACCGCAACACGTCTGCCCTCATAGCCGGGAACGGGGATCATGGGATCAGCGCAGCTTCAGCGTGGACAGGCCGATCAGCGCCAGAGCCCCGGCGATGATCCAGAACCGGATGACCACGGTCGATTCCGGCCAGCCCATCTTTTCGAAATGGTGGTGGATCGGAGCCATCAGGAAGATGCGCTTCTTGGTCAGCTTGTAATAACCGACCTGGATCATGACCGAGGCGGCCTCGATCACGAACAGGCCGCCGATGATGCCCAGAACAAGCTCGTGCTTGGTGGTGACGGCGATGGCGCCCAGCGCCCCGCCCAGGGCCAGCGAACCGGTGTCGCCCATGAAGATCTTGGCGGGCGGCGCATTGTACCAAAGGAAGCCCGCCCCCCCGCCGATCATGGCCGTGCAAAAGATGGCCAGTTCACCCGCGCCCGGCACGTGGTGGATCTGCAGATACTGCGAAAAGACGAAGTTGCCGGCCAGATAGGCGATCACGCCGAACGCGGCGGCAGCCATCATCACCGGCACGGTGGCCAGACCGTCCAACCCGTCCGTCAGGTTCACCGCGTTGGAGAAGCCGACGATAGTGAAGGCCGCAAACGCCACATAGAACCAGCCGATGTTCAGCAGAACGGCCTTGAAGAAGGGGAAGGCGATCGAGGTCTCAAGCCCCGGCGAGGTCGGCGAGTGGGTCATCCACAGCACCGTCAGCACGCCCGCGACCACGGCGACGACCGTCTGGGCCAACAGCTTCTGCTTGGACGTCAGGCCCGCCGAGGTCTGTTTCGTCACCTTGGCGTAGTCGTCGATGAAGCCCAGCACGCCAAACGCCGCCGTCACGCCGGACACGATCCAGATATAGGGGTTGGTCAGGTCGCCCCACAGCAGAACGGCGACGCCGATGCCCGCCAGGATCATCAAGCCGCCCATGGTCGGCGTGCCGACCTTGGACAGGTGCGAAACCGGGCCGTCGTCGCGGATCGGCTGGCCCCGGCCCTGTTTGGCGCGGATCCAGTTGATGAAACGGCTGCCCATGGCCACCGCCACCACGGCCGCCGTGGCCAGGGCCAGGGCGCCGCGCACCGTCTGATACTGAAGCAGGTTCAGCAGGGGATACTGGTGCGCCACATCGGCGTAATAGAGATACAGCAGATAAAACATTCGGTTCCCCTACCGCGCCACGCCGGGCGCGTCGCCGCCTGAGGGCAAGCCCCCTTCGGCGCTGTTCAGATCGGCCAGGGCTCTGGCGACCAGCGACGCCTTCGACCCGTTCGATCCCTTGACCATGACAATATCGCCGGACGCCGCCAGCGCGGACGCTTCAGCCGCCAGCTCCGCCGCCGTCGGGCGCCACAGGCCGCGACGCGAGGCGGGCAGTGCATCGTATAGATGGCGCATTTCAGGCCCCGCGGCGTGAACCACATCCACCCCCGCCGCCTCGATGGGCGCAGCCAGGCCTTCATGCAAGGCGGGGCTCTGTTCGCCCAACTCCAGCATGTCGGTCAAAACGACGATGCGGCGCCCGCCGGGCGCGATCGCCCGCGCGCCCAGGCTCTTGAAGCCCGCCGTCATCGACAATGGATTGGCGTTATAGCTTTCGTCGATCAGGGTGAAGCCGCCGCCCGGCAGGCTTACGATCCGCGTCTGTCCCCGCCCCGACAGCGGCTGGAACCCGGCCAGGGCCTGCAGTCCCGTCTCCAGCGGCACGTCCAGCGCATCCAGCATCGCCAGGACGCACAGGCTGTTCAGCCCCCAATGCACGCCGGACTGGGCCAGACGATATTCGATCCGCTGGCCGAACAGGTCCGCCGTCACAGCCGCCCCTTCCGCATCCGGGCGGAAGTCGATCAGGCGGGCGTCATGCGCCGCATCGCCGCCGAAAGTCACCAGTCGCGCGCCGACCGCCCGCGCCGCCTCGGCCAGCACGTCGGCATAGGCCACGTCGCCGTTGGCCACAGCCGTTCCGCCGGGAACCAGACCCTGGAAGATCGTCGCCTTTTCGCGCGCCACCCCCGCCTCGCCGTCGGCGAAGGCTTCGATATGGACCGGGCCAACCGTGGTGACGCAGGCGGCGTGGGGCGCGACGAACTTCGATAGCGGCGCGATCTCGCCCGGCGCGTTCATGCCGATCTCGAAGATGGCGCGCTCGGTCTCCACCGGCATCCGCGCCAGGGTCAGCGGCACGCCGATATGGTTGTTGTAGCTCTTGATCGAACCATGCGACGGCCCCGCCAGATCAAGGCCCGCCTTGATAGCCTGGGTCACGCTGGTCTTGCCGACGCTGCCGGTGACGGCGCCGCGCTTCACATGGGGCGCTCGGTTGCGCGCGGCGACGCCCAGCGCCTCGAGCCCGTGCAGGGTGTCGGCGACCACGACGTGCGGCCCGCCTTCGACCTGATGTTCGACCAGTGCGGCGGCGGCCCCGGCGGCGAAGGCGCTGGCGGCGAACTCATGTCCGTCGCGCGCGCCCTTCAGGGCCAGGAACAGGTCGCCGGAGACGATCTCGCGGCTGTTGTAGGTGACGCCCGTGATCGGGCGGTCGTCGCCATGCAGCACGCCGCCCGTGGCGGCGGCGACTTCGGCGGCCGTCCAGAGCGGGCGGGCGGAGGTATCAGGCATTAAGGGACAGGGCCTCGGACGCGACAGTGGCGTCGTCAAAGGGATGGGTCACCCCGCCGACGATCTGACCCTGTTCATGCCCTTTTCCGGCGATGACCACCACATCCCCGTCGCCCATCATTTCAATGGCGGTTTCGATGGCCGTGCGGCGATCGCCGATCTCCAGGGCGTCAGGATAGCCAGCCAGAACCTGAGCGCGGATTGAGGCGGGGTCTTCGGAACGGGGATTGTCGTCGGTGACGATGGCGACATCGGCCAGGCGGCCTGCAATCCCGCCCATCAACGGACGCTTGCCCCGGTCGCGATCGCCGCCAGCGCCAAAGACGACGATCAGACGCCCCGTCGCATGGGGACGCAAGGCGTTCAGCACCGTCTCCAGACCATCCGGCGTGTGGGCGTAGTCGACATAGACTTCGCCCTTGGCGCCCGCCGCGCGCGCGCCGATGCGCTGCAGACGGCCCTGCGCCCCGGTCAGGTTCTCCAGAGCCCCGACGACGGCGTCCGGCGCGTCACCCGCCGCGATGCACAGCCCGGCCGCCACCAAGGCGTTCGAGGCCTGGAAGGCGCCCGCCAGCGGCAGCAGAATCTCGCGCACCGAACCGCGCACATCCAGCGTCAGGCGCTGTCCCTCTGGCGTCGCCTTGCGTCCGATCAGCGTCAGGTCGCGCCCGCGCTCGCCTACGCCGAACACGCCCAGTCCCGCCATGATCGAGGCCGAGGCGAAGGCGGAATAGGCGTCGGAATCGGCGTTCAGCACTGCGGTGCGTCCGCGCGGCAGCAGGGCCTCGAACAGACGCAGCTTGGCGGTGCGATAGTTTTCCATCGTACCGTGATAATCCAGGTGATCCTGGGTCAGGTTGGTGAAGCCCGCCGCCTTCAGCGCCACGCCGTCCAGACGCCGCTGGTCGATGCCGTGGGACGAGGCCTCCAGCGCCAGATGGGTGACCTCCTTGCGCGCCAGTTCCGCCAGCAGACGCGCGGCCTCGGCGGCGTCGGGGCTGGTCAGACCGGGACCAGTCAGGGCGTAGGTCTTGACGCCCTTCTGACCGATCACGCCCAGGGTGCCCATGCTGGCGGACTTGTGGCCTATGCCGGCCCATATCTCGCGACAGAAGGTGGCGACCGAAGTCTTGCCGTTGGTCCCGGTGATGGCGACGCAGGTCTTGGGCTGGGCGCCATAGAAGCTGCGCGCGGCGATGGCGTAGGCACGGCGCACGTCACCCGAGGTCACCAGCACGGGCGCCGCATTGTCCGGCGTGTCGCTGGGCGCCAGCACCGCCGCCGCCCCCTGCGCCAGGGCTTGTGGAATGAAGGCGCGGCCGTCCGCCGCCGATCCGGGCAGGGCCACAAACAGGGCGCCGGGCGCGACCTTGCGGCTGTCGGCGGTGACGCCGGTGATCACCGGATCGGAGGCCACGTCGCGGCGCAGCAGGTCTGACAGGTGAAGCGCGCTCACAGCCCGTCCCCCGCGACATCCTGATAGGCCGGGACCTTTTCGCCCGTCGCCGTGCGCCAGCGGTCTTCGCGACGCTCGACGCCCAGGAAGCCCGCGATCCGGTCGGCCGTGTTGCGCACCGCAGGCGCCGCCACATAGGCGCCCGTCTTGGGATAGGAGCCCGGCTCATCGACGACGATCAGGATGGCGTAGCGTTTGGCGTTCAGCGGCCCGTCGACCGGGAAGACCGCCGCGAACGAACCGACCGCGTGGTTGGCTTCATAGCGGCCATTGACCAGCTTGTTGGCCGAGCCGGTCTTGCCCCCGACCCGCAGGCCCGGCGCATCGGCGAAACCGCCAGAGCCCTTGACCACGTTGCGGCGCATCAGGTCCAGAATGGTGCGCGAGGTTTCTTCGGTGACGATCTGCGGCGTCTGGGCGCCCACCGCCCCGCCCTTGCGCAGGCTCAGCGGAACCATCCGCCCGCCGTTGGTCAGGGCGCCCATGGCCTGAATGACCTGGGCCGGGGTGACCATGATGCCGTAACCGAACGACAGGGACGCCAGGGTGGAGTCGTCCCAACGGCGCGGCACGACCGGCTTGGCCGATTCTCTCAGTTCGACCGACGAGGCGCGCAGCAGGCCCAGACGGTCGAAATAGTCGCGCATCCGGTTCGCCCCCATCTGCACCGCCAACTGCGAGGTGCCGATGTTGGACGAGTGCAGATAGACTTCCTCCAGCGACATCACGCGGTTCTGGGCGTGGAAGTCCTTGATGCTGCGGTTGCCGATCCGCAGGGCCTGCGAGGCGTCGAACTGGGTGTTCATGTCCGCCAGGCCCAGGTCCAGACCCGCCGCCACGGTGAAGGTCTTGAACACCGACCCCATTTCATAGTGGCCCGAAACCGCGCGGTTCAGCGTCGCGCCGTCAGGCGCCGCATTACGGTTGGCCTGGCTGAAGTTCGGCCAGCTGGCCATGCCCAGGACTTCGCCAGTCTGGACGTCGGTGACGATGCCCACCGCGCCCTTGGCCTGGGCCTTGATGGCGGCGGCGGCCAGTTCGTTCTCCAGCACGCCCTGAACGCGCAGGTCGATGGACAGGGGGAAGCTTTCGCCCCGCTGGCCCGCCGCGCGGATTTCGTCGTTGAAGGCCAGTTCGGCGCCCGAGATGCCGCGGCCGCCCGTGTCGGCGTCGCCGACGATGTGCACCGCCGATGTGCCCAGCGGATAGGCGCGACGATCCTCGGCCTCGAAGGTCACGCCGCCCAGCGCCAGATTATGCACCGCCGCCTTGTCGGCCGGCGTCAGGCCGTTCATCACGATCAGACGGCGATCACCGGCCAGCACCCGACGCAGGCGCTCGGACGGGATGCGCGGCAGGGCGCGGCGGATCTGGCGATAGGCCAGGTCGCGATCCCAGATCTCGTTCGGATTGATGTAGAGGCCGTAGTGGATGACGTTGGTGGCCAGCAGCTCGCCATTGCGGTCCGTCAGATCGCCGCGGCTCAGCGCGTTCGGATTGCCCGCCGACCAGCGTCCGCCCGTATCGGCGAACAGGGCCTTGTAGGATGCGCCTGCCGCCAGACCGGCGAACACGACCGAGAAGGCGATCATGATCAGGAAGATGCGGACGCGGGTGTCCTCTTCCGGGCGGGCGTCGGCGCGGGCGCGCTCGAACCCATGCTCCAGACGCCAGACCAGCTCCGACACCCAGCGCCAGAAGGGCGCAAGCCGTCCCTGGACATCCAGAGACGGCGCAGGCCGTTGAGGCGGATAGCCGCGGTGGTCCTGAACGCTCATTGCGCGCTCTCCGCAGCCGGGGTCGCAGAGGGTTCAGCCGGTTTGGCGGGCTCGGGCGCAAGCGCCGTCAAAGTCCCCTCGCCGCCCTGTTTGTGCACATCGACCGGCCCCAGGCCGGCCTGACGCGACAGGGCCTCAAGACGCGCAGGCTGCTCCAGCCGGGCCGCCTCTGCGCGCAGCAGACGCACACGCTGGTTGGTTTCGCGGATGTCGCGTTCCAGTTCCGCGATCTTGGCGCTTTCGCGCGCCGCCGCCGCCTTGGCGACATAGACCGACATGATCATGACGGCGACCAGCACCACGCCGATGATCTCGATCCAGCGGACGCCGCGCACCTTCCAGTCGAACAGACGCTGGAGCACGCTCTTGCGATAGGCGAAGGGACTGGCCGTCATGCCGCCGCCCCCCCCTTGGTCGCGGCCCAGGCGGGCGCGTCCGTACGGATCGCTGCGCGCAGCTTGGCCGAACGGGCGCGCGGATTGACCGAACGCTCCTCGTCGCCCGCCTCGCGCGCGCCCTTGAACTGCAGGGTGAAGCTGGGCTTGCGCGGATCAACGGCCATCGGGGCATGACGCGAACCGGCCGGGGCGTTGCCCGTGCGCTCGGTCAGGAAGGCTTTGACGATGCGGTCTTCCAGCGAATGGAAGGTGACGACGGCCAGACGTCCGCCCGGCGCCAACGTCGCTTCGGCGGCTTCCAGCCCGCGCTCCAGCTCGCCCAGCTCGTCATTCACCGCGATCCGCAGCGCCTGAAACACCCGCGTCGCCGGATGGATCGGCGCGCCGCGACGTCCGCCCAAAGCCTTCTCGACCACCTCGGCCAGATCCAGCGTGCGGGTGAAAGGCTGTTCGGCGCGGCGGCGCAGGATGGCGGTGGCCACCCGCCCCGACTGACGCTCTTCGCCGTACAGTTTGAAGATATGGGCCAGCGGCCCATGATCCCAGGTGTTGACGATGTCGGCGGCGGTCGCACCGTCATCGGACATGCGCATGTCCAGCGGCCCGTCACGCATGAAGGAGAAGCCGCGCTCGGCCTGGTCCAGCTGCATCGACGAAACGCCAATGTCGAAGACGGCGCCGTCCAGCGTCGCCTTACCGCTGTCGGCGAAGGCGCCAGCCAGGCCCGAGAAGGGCGTGCGGACCAGTTGGAAACGGTCAGGAAAGTCGCGCGCAACCGAATCGGCATGCGGCTGGACCGTGGGGTCGCGGTCCAGGGCGATCACCTCAGCGCCGGTCGCCAGAATGGCGCGCGTATAGCCGCCTGCGCCGAAGGTGGCGTCGATGACGACATCACCAGGACCGGGCTTCAACGCCTCGATCACCTCGGCCAACAGGACGGGAGCGTGGGGAGCATCAGTCACGAACCGCCTCCCGCCAGCTTCATCTGCGCCGCCAGCTTCAGGGCGCCGATCTGGGCCATGCCCGCCTTGGCCAGGGCGCGTTGCTCGGCGCGTCGAGCGGTCCACTTCTCACGCGACCAGATCTGGAAACGATCATTCAGGCCGACGATGACGACCGTGTCTTCCAGTCCCGCCTCGGCGCACAGGGCCTCCGGCAGGGTGATGCGGCCGCCTGCGTCATAGGACAGGCGCACCTGCTCGCCCATCACCTGCCACTCCAGCGCCGAACGTTCTTCAGATCCGAACGGCAGGGATTCGATCATCTCGGCATAGACGGCGAACAGGCGATCGCCGCCCGCCTCCAGGCAGTCCGCTTCGATGGAGGGGAAGATGAAGACGCCGCCAGCTGCGCCGTTTTCGGTCGTGCGGAAGTCGTTGGGGATCAGGAGACGACGCTTGCCGTCCAATTGTTTCTCGTAAGTCGAGAGAAACACGCCTGTCCAATCGAGCCTTTCGACCCGTCCCTAGATGCCTGACTTGCGCCCGCCGCGCAGCCTCACAGCCCCAATCATGAAAATTGGGATAGCATGGGATTAAATGGGCCTCAATGGGATTGAAGCTGACTCTTAACCATGTTCCCGGCTTGCGGCGCGGGAAACACGCTCAAATACCGTGAACATAAAAAGAACATTCAAAGTATTCACAGCCTGTGCATGACTCTAATCTTGCTGATGCGACAAAAGGTTAACGAGCTGGAGCCTGTGGAGGCGCGCCCCTATCGGCAAACCGGGGGATAAGATCTGGCCCGTCCGAAGCCCGCGAAAGAACAACAAGATCATTGCTCTATGAACGCCGTGTCGATTGCTGCGGGTCCGATTGTAAAATACGGCAAAGCTTAACGCCGGGCGGTGGATCAGGCCGCGACCGGCCCCACCCGCACGTGGGAGGGGCGCCCGCACGCCGCGCACGGCGCAGCCTGTCGAAAAAATATGCCAGACGGCCTGTAAGCCGGGTTTTGTTCCGCTCCGAAAAGCGGCGACGATCATTCCTCTGGACCGACCATTGCTGATCGGTTCTCGCGACCTACCCGGACATCTGAGGCGGTGAACCCCGCGAGCGAACCCGCGCGATGTCCCTATTTGGTCTTGCTCCAGGCGGGGCTTGCCATGCCGTCGACGTTGCCGCCTACGCGGTGGGCTCTTACCCCACCCTTTCACCCTTACCGACCTCGCAAGGCCGGAGGTTTGCTTTCTGTGGCGCTATCCCTCGGGTCACCCCGGGCGGAAGTTATCCGCCGCCTTTTCACCGTGGAGCCCGGACTTTCCTCGACAGGGGCGAACCCTGCCGCGACCGCCCAGCCGTCTGGCGCGCGCTAGATGCGCGTAACCGGCGCGAAGGTCAATCCAGCACGCCCGTCACGCTCTCGGCGCTGGCCAGCTGCAGCAGGCCCACCAGACGGGCGCGAGTCTCCCCGTCGGCCACGCCGTCGATGCGGCTCTGACGCCAGTGACGCTGGAAGGCGCGCACGGCGCTTTCAGTTTCGGCGTCATAGTCGCCGCCCGGTTTGATCCCGTAACCCAGCCGATGCAGGCCTGCGCGCAGCACGACCACGCCGATGCCGTCATCGCCCTTTTGCAGCAGGCCGCCCAGGGCCTTGATCCGTTCAGCCGCCGGTTCGAACCACAGGCCGTGGCCCGCCTCGGCCAGACGCTTCCACGGGAACAGTTCGCCGGGATCGTCCTTGCGTTCCGGCGCCAGGTCGGAATGGCCGATGATGCGGCTGTCGGGCACGGTCCAGCGTTCGCGGATGTCGCCGATCAGGGCGACAACCGACGCGATCTGCGCGTCCGGGAAGGCGCGATAGCCGAACTCATGCCCCGGATTGACGATCTCGATGCCGATGGAGGCGGCGTTGCAGTCGTCCTCGCCCTGCCAGACGCCGCGTCCGGCGTGCCAGGCGCGGCGCTCTTCCGGCACAAGGCCGAAGATGCGGCCGTCTTCCTCGATCAGATAATGGGCTGACACCTGGGCCTCGGCGTCGCGCAGGCGCGCAAGCGCGGCCTCGCCCGACGGCATTCCGGTATAGTGCAGCACCAGCATGTCGGGCGGGGCCCGGCGTTCATTGAAGTTCGGCGACGGGGCCGCGATGATCTGAACCATCGGAAACCAGCCCTAGCGGCCGTCGCGCTCCCAGCCATAAGCGACCCAGGTCTCGCCGACCTTGTGGGCCTCGATCACGTCAGGATCGCTTGAACGGCGGCGCTGCGTCATGTTGCGGCGCGCCTTCATGGCCAGACCCGCCAGGAAGACCAGCACCCCGGCGAACAGGGCGATCACCGCCACGGTCACCGCTGTAAAGATGGCCAGGATCGCGCCGACGGCGACCGCCGCAGCGCCCGCGACGAGGCCGAACACCCACATCACCGAGGCGACGAAACCATTGGGTCGGCGTCGTGCGGCGAAGCCGACTGTGGCGAAACGTTCAGGCTGGAACATGGATAATCCTTTCAGGCGCTCCGAAGAACGCCGAAGAGCCAATGTCGGTCCAACATGGTTTCCCGTCAATGGAAACCCGCGGAACAGGGACGCGCGTGTCGTCGCACGTCCCCGTGACCAGATCGGGGCGGGATCGCGCGATCAGAACTGCGGCTGGTCGGCCAGAACCACCGCGCCCTGGCTGCGCATCCGGTCGCCCTCGATGCGGCGCATGACGGCCTGGGCCTGCGGGTCCGACATGACGCCGCCCAGCATGACCAGCGCCTTGGCGCCTTCCGTCTGGACGCCGAACATTTCCGACAGGGCCTCAAACGTCGATTTCGACTTGGGGAAGTGTTTGAAGCGCACGGATTCGTCCGCCGGAATCTTGGCCAGTTCCTTGGCCTTGGCCACGGCTTCGGTCAGGCCGCCCAATTGATCGACCAGCCCCAGCGGCAGGGCCTGGGCGCCGGTCCAGACGCGGCCCTTGGCGATTTCACGCACCCGCTCGGGCGGCAGTTTGCGGCCCGTGGCGACGCGCTGGATGAAGTCGTCGTAGATGTGGTCCATCGAGGTCGAGAAGGCGGCCCGTTGCTGCGGCGTGAAGGTCTGGGTCGGAGAGAAGGCGTCGGCGTATTCGCCGCCGACCGACAACTGGCGCATGTCCACGCCGAACCGGCCCAGAGCGTCCGCCAGAACGAACTTGCCGCCGAACACGCCGATGGAGCCAGTCAGGGTGGTGGGCTGGGCCACGATCCAGTCAGCCTCGGAACTGATCCAGTAGCCGCCCGAGGCCGCATAGGCGCCCATGGACACGACCACCGGCTTGCCTGCCGCCCGCGCCGCACGCACCGCCGCCAGAATCTGTTCCGACGCATCCGGCGACCCGCCCGGCGAAGAGACGCGGAAGACGATGGCCTTCACATCCTTGTCCTCGATGGCGTCGTAGATGGCCTTGGCCGTGTCGTCAGACCGGATCGAGGATCCGCCGCCGAAGCCGCCGCCCGAACCGCCGCGCCCGGTCACGATCGCGCCTTCGCCGCCGACGATGGCGATGGCGTTCTTGCCTGAACCCAGACGGTCGCCCTTGTCAGAGGCGTATTTGTTGAAGGGGATGATCTCCGCCCCCTTGCCCGCGCGTTGCTTGATCGCGGCCTCGGCCTCCTCGGCCTGGCCGATCTTGTCGATCAGCTTGTTCTCCAGCGCCTGCTGGGCCGTATAGGGACCGCCCTCGATGACCGCCTTCAAAGCTTCAGGCGTGGTCTTGCGGTCCTGCGCCGCCCCGGCCAGGGCCGAGCCGTACATGGCGTCCATCCAGGCCGTCATCGCCTCGCGGTGCGGACCGGTGTAGTCGCTCTGGGTGTATTCGTTGACGGCGTTCTTGTACTCGTAGCGCTGCTCGAAATCTGCCTTCACGCCGTATTTGGCGAAGGCGCGGCCCAGGAACACGCTGTCGGCCGAGAAGCCCGTCGCCTGGAAGCCCGAGGTGTTCTGCATCCACAGTTCGTCCGCCGAGGTTCCGACCATATAGGTGGACATCACCGCGCCCGCCGGCGCGAAGCCCTGGCTGTGGGCGATGACCGGCTTGCCCGACTTGCGGAAGCGGTGGATCGCCTGACGCAGTTCGTCCGCTGTCGCGGGGGTCATGCCCGCTTCCGGCAGGCGGATCAGCAGACCTTTGACGCTGCGGTCCTCGCCCGCCTGCGCCAGGACATCGACCACCTGGGTCGCCGACAGGCCAGAGCCGCTGAAGGCCGCGAAGGGATTGGTCGAGGGCTGGTCTGACACGCCTGCGCGCAGGTCCAGCTCCAGCACCGCCGCAGCGGGCGTCGTGGGCTTGGACGAGCTTGCCACAGCCATCGTCAACAGAACCACCGGCACCACGACCAGGAAGAGGATCAGCCCGGTGAAGACGCCGAGAACCGTCAGGAAGAACTGTTTCATGAAGAAGGGCAGGCCCGCGCAGGTCAGAAGCGACCGAGCGTCCAACATAGTGGGACGGGGGCTGCGGTCAAATGAACGTCAGGCAATCTGCGTGCAGGCTTCGCAACCACGGCGCCGTTCTCGCTGCATCGCAACGAGACGATTGATGACCGCCCCCGAAATCCTTATATCAGCCGCCTGCGAGCGGGGGCCTATCGCCCCGCGTGTATTCGGAGACCGCGCCCATGCTGGTCACCCTGATGAAGTCCAAGCTGCACCGCGCGACGGTGACCCAGGCCGATCTGGACTATGAGGGCTCCATCGCCATCGACATGGACCTGCTGGATGCTGCGGGCATCTATGCGAACGAGCAGGTCGATGTGCTGAACATCACCAACGGCGCACGCTTCACCACCTACGCCATCCAGGCCCCGCGCGGGTCCAAGGTCATCGGCGTCAACGGGGCCGCCGCCCGTCTGGTGCAGAAGAACGACAAGGTGATCGTGGTCACCTACGGCCAGTTGCCCGACGCCGAAGCCCGCCAGTGGACGCCCAACGTCGTCCTGCTAGACGACGACAACAACATCAAACGCTCGGCCTGATCATTCAGCGCCCTGCCAGAATTAAAAAGGCCCGCCGGTGACGGCGGGCCTTTCTCATTGGGCGATCTGACGATCAGCGGACGATGTCGTACACGCCGTTGATGTCGATCCGCACGGTCAGTTCGCCAGCCGAGACGGGGGTGGAGTCCGCCATGGCCGCACGGGCGAACATGGGGGCCGGCATCGGCATAGGCGGCTGGGGCGAATAGCCGCCGCCTTCGTTCAGCGAGCGGATGCCGCCCAGTTGCACGCCCAGAGCCTGGGCATACAGTTGCGCCTTGGACTGCAGGGCGCGGACGGCCAGTTGGCGGGCCTGGTTTTCAGCCGCCGAAGCATCCTTCAGACCAAAGCTGATGCCGTCGACCTGATTGACGCCTGCAGCGACCACGGCGTCGGCCGTCGTGCCGACCTTGTTCAGGTCATTGATGGTCACCGTCACGCGGTTGATGGCCTGATAGCCGCGCAGCTTGGGCGGTTCGTTCTGCACATAGTCGTACTGGGCCTGGACGTTCAGGCCAGAGGTCTGGATGTCGCGCTCGGCGATGCCTGCGCGGCGCAGGGCGGCCATGACCTGGGTCATCTGGGTGGCGTTGTCGCGCAGGGCGGCGGCGGCGGTCGTCGCCTCGGTCTGAACGCCGAAGCTGATGGTGGCCATGTCCGGCTTGATCTTCACTTCGCCATAGGCCGACAGATTCAGGGCGGGTGCGGCTTGCACGGTCTGGACTCCGGTTTGGACAGTCTGCGCCAGGGTCGGCGAAGCGGCGGCGGTCAGGGCGACAGCAGCGGCCATTGCGCCACCCATAGCCAGGGCCTTGAACGTGCGGGTCATGTGATCATTCTCTCCGTGGGGCGATCGCGGTTGACGAGGTCGTCATCCGTTATGGCGACAACCTTCGCCTTTCCAGCCTGAATGTACGCCAACGCCCGATTGGCAGATTTCGTTCATCTTCATGACATCGCGGAAAGACATCTGTTGGGCACACACTGTCTTGGCAAGCCGCACCCGCCCCTGCTAGGCGAGGTGTCCCGCGACGCAAATCGCCCGGGGGCCTGTAGCTCAATGGTTAGAGCCGACCGCTCATAACGGTCTGGTTGGGGGTTCGAGTCCCTCCGGGCCTACCACTCCTTTTCCCGATCTGTTTCTCGACAGGAGCGGCGATCTGCTGACGGTCGCTGATCTGGTTGTCGTTCAGGAAAAACGGCCGCTCCTTTAGGGTGAGGGCGGCATTCGCGCGACGGGTTCAGGCCTGTCTGTCGGCGGCGAGGCGTGCAGTTCGCCGATCACGTAGAAGCCCCGGTTCGCCAGCTCGGCGGCCAGTTGGACCAGATCGATTCTTTCGGATGCGCCGACTTGATCTCTGCGGTCAGGTTTCATCTGCCTGTCCTCCCTAAGATCAACGCGTATCGGCGGCTTGAGTGGCTTCACATCCGCGCGACCGACACGGAGGCAAACCACTCGCCTGCACCCTCGCATCATGCGCGCCAGCACCCTATATGCGCGGCCGTTGAAGGAGAGTTCTGATGGCCTATGTCGCCCGCGACGACCGCCCCGCCGACAAGGCCGCCCGCTACGCCGAGGTCGAGGCCGAGATTCTGGCCGTGCTGGATGGCGAGCCGAATCTGACGGCGCGGATGGCCACGGTGTCGTCCATGCTGGCGGATGCGTTTGAGCACTTCTTCTGGACCGGCTTCTACGTCGTGGATCCTGACAAGGCGGACGAACTGGTGGTCGGGCCCTATCAGGGCACGCTGGGCTGTCTGCGGATCGCCTTCGGGCGTGGGGTGTGCGGCGCGGCGGCGGCGGCGCGGGCGACCCAGATCGTCGAGGATGTTCACGCCTTCCCCGGCCACATCGCCTGCGACAGCCGTTCCGAGAGCGAGATCGTCGTGCCGGTGCTGAACGCGTCGGGCGCCCTGATCGCCGTGTTCGACGTGGACGCCACAGTGAAAGCCGCCTTCGACGCCGAGGATCGGACCGCGCTGGAACGCCTCATGTCCCGGGTCTTCGCCGCCGGCTGATCTGCCTCTATGGTCCGGCGGTGATGGAGAACGAAATGTCGGAACGGGTGATCGCGATCACGGGCGGACACGGCGCCCTGGGCCAGGCCGTCTTGTGGGCGGCGCGCGACGCAGGCGGCGGGGCCGGGCTGAAGATCGCCGTCATCGACCACGCCATGGGCAATCCTGTCCCGCAGGGCGTGCTGGTGCTGGGCGGGGTGGACCTGACCGATCCGAAACAGGCCGAAGCCGCCATCACCGGCGTGATCAGCCGCTTCGGAAGGCTGGATGTGCTGCTGAACATCGCGGGCGGTTTCGTCTGGCAGACCACCGATGACGCCGCCCCCGCCTGGGACCGGATGCACGCGCTGAACGTCGCCACCGCCCTGAACGCCAGCCGCGCCGCCCTGCCCTATCTGAAGGCGTCCGATGAAGGGCGGATCATCAACATCGGCTCGGCGGCGGCGCTGAAGCCCGGCGCGGGCATGGGGGCCTATGGCGCGGCCAAGGCCGGGGTCCACGCCCTGACCCAGGCTCTGGCCGAGGAGTTGAAGTCCACGCGCGTCACCGTGAACGCCGTCCTGCCTTCGATCATCGACACGCCCGCCAACCGCAAGGACATGCCGGACGCCGATCCCGCCGCCTGGGTGGCCCCCGCTGACCTGGCCGCCGTCATCCTGTTTCTGGCCTCGCCTGAGAGCCGGGCGATGACCGGCGCCCTGGTGCCTGTGACGGGGCGCGTCTGATGCGCGCCGACCGCGTCCGCAGCGTTCTCTATCTGCCCGCCTCCAACGCCCGCGCGGTCGAGAAGGCCCGCACCCTGGACTGCGACGTCGCCATCCTCGACCTTGAGGACGCCGTCGCGCCCGAGGCCAAGGCAGAGGCCCGCGCCGCCGCTGTCGCCGCCGTTCAGGCAGGCGGCTTTGGCCCGCGCCTGGGCGTGCGGATCAATGGTCTGGACACGCCCTGGGGTCTGGATGATCTGGCGGCGTTGAAGACAGTCGGCGCCGCCCTGATCGTCGCGCCCAAGGTCGAAACGCCCGAAACAGTTCACGCCATCACCGCCTGGCTGCCCAAGGGCGCCGCCCTGTGGGCCATGATCGAGACGCCGCGCGCCCTGCTGACCTTGACCGAAATCGCCGAGGCGGGCGGCGCGTTGGACGGGCTGATGCTGGGCGTCAATGATCTGGCCAAGGCGCTGGGGACCGGCACGTCGCCGGATAGGGAGCCGTTCAAACCGTGGCTGGCCCTGCTGGTCGCCGCCGCCCGCACCCACAATCTTCTGGCCATCGACGGGGTGTTCAACCGCATCGACGACACGGACGGTTTCGCCGCCGAGGCCGCTCAGGGACGGCTGTACGGGTTCGACGGCAAGAGCCTGATCCACCCGTCGCAGATCGCCCCGGCCAACGCCGCCTTCTCGCCGTCCGAGGCTGAGGTCGAACAGGCCCGCGCCGTCATCGCCGCCTTCGCCGCGCCTGAGGCCGAGGGTCTGGGCGCCATCCGCGTCAATGGCGCCATGGTCGAGCGACTGCATCTGGAGCAGGCCAGGGCTCTGCTCGCACGGGCAGGATGAAGTCCCTAGCCGCCTTTCGCCAACCGGCCTAAAGCTGGTCGTCCACCACGTCGGATCGTCCTTGTTCGCAACTGCTGAAAACTCCGCCAAGACCCCGGCATGGGTCTGCGCGCCCGGCGTGCTGAAGGTTCCTTTCCTCGGCGCCTTCCTGCCCGACTATGAGTTGAAGGCGCTGCCGACGAACGAGATCGAGGCGATCCTCGGCTGGGGCATGAAACCGACCGCCGCCGCCGGACGCCGCAAGGCGCAGAAGGCCGGGCTGACCTATGTCGCGCTGGAGGACGGCTTCCTGCGTTCGGTCGGCATCGGAGAGGCGGGCGCGGCCAGCCTCAGCCTTATCGTCGATGATCTGGGCGTCTATTACGATGCGACCCGGCCCAGTCGGCTGGAGCAGTTGATCCAGAGCGCCGACGGCTGGTGCGATGCAGCCATGACCGCCCGCGCCCGCGCCCTGATCGACCGGATCGTCGGCGCACGGGTGTCCAAGACCAATATGGGCGGGCCGCTGGACCCCGGCCTGCTGAAGCCCGGACGGCGTGTGCTGATCGTGGATCAGACGTTCGGCGACGCCTCCATCGGCTATGGATTGGCTTCACAGCAGAGCTTCGCGGACATGGTCGCCGCCGCGCGCCGTGACGAACCGGACGCCCAGCTGATCCTGAAACGCCACCCCGCCGTCGCGGCTGGCCGTAAACAGGGCTGTGTCACCGACCTGAAAGGCCTCACGCTGATTGACGCCGATGTGCGGCCCGCCGACCTGCTGGATGCGGTGGACGCCGTCTATTGCGTGACCTCGGCCCTGGGGTTCGAGGCCCTGCTGCGCGGCCTGCCCGTCCGCTGTTTCGGCGCGCCCTTCTATTCCGGCTGGGGCCTGACGACGGATGCAGTGGAGACCGGCCGTCGGGGCGTGGCGCGCAGCATCGAACAGATCGCCGCCGCCGCCCTGATCGCCTACAGCCGCTATGTCGATCCGGTCACGGGCCAGAGGTGCGAGGCGGAACAGGCGTTGGAACGACTGATCGCCCTGCGCGACAGGGCCGATCGGCTGGCGGGGTCGTGGGCGGCGGTCGGTTTCGCCCCGGCCAAGCGTCCGCCGGTGCGCCGCCTGCTGAACTCGCCCAAGGCGTCGCTGCGCTATTTCATGTCGCCCCGCCGCGCCGCCGCCCATGCCCAGACGACGCACGGTCGCCTGATCTGGTGGGCGGGCAAGGAGAGCGAGGCGACGCGCCAGGCGGCCGCCGCCTTCCACGGCCCGACCGTGCGGATGGAGGACGGCTTCATCCGCTCACGCGGCCTGGGATCGGACTTCGTCGGCGCCCTGTCGGTCGCCCTAGATGATCAGGGCGTCTATTACGACCCGTCCCGCCCGTCGCGGCTGGAAACCCTGATCGAGACTGACGACCTGTCGCCCGCTCAACTGGCGCGGGCCGCGAAACTGCGGATGCGGGTCGTCGATGCGGGCCTGTCGAAATATAATCTGAAGGGTCAGGCCCCGACCGGCTGGCCCAGGGACCGCGACATCCTGCTGGTGGTGGGCCAGGTCGAGAATGACAAGTCGATCCTGCTGGGCTGCGGGCCGGACCTGAACACCAACTCGGCCCTGGTCGAGGCGGCGCGCGCCGATCACCCGGACGCCTTCCTGGTCTATCGCAACCACCCGGATGTGCTGGCGGGCAACCGTCCCGGCAAACTGGACGCCTCGGCCATGGCGTCGGTGGATGCGACGGGGGATGGGCTGGACATCATCGACTGTCTGGCGGCCTGCCAGCGGGTCGCCACCCTGACTTCCCTGACCGGGTTCGAGGCCCTGATGAGGGGCAAGGCCGTATCCGTCTATGGCCGCCCCTTCTATGCGGGCTGGGGCCTGACGGACGACCGGATGACATTCGCGCGCCGCCATCGCCGGGCCAGCATCGACCACCTGATCCACGCCGCCCTGATCGCCTATCCGATCTATGTCACGCCCGAGGGCTGGCCTTGCGAGGCCGAGGATCTGGTCAATATCCTGATCGCCGCCCGCGACCAGCCGACTCCCAGGGCGCCGCGTGGACAAATACAACGTTGGGCCACCGGCGTGATCGCCAGTCTCGACCGAAAGCCTCCGCCATCCTATTGACGGGTTTAGATATGAAACGCTCTGCTTCGAACCACCGAGGCCGCGCGACAGGAACAGGCTCCTCAAGCAGCGAGGCCCCGCGGGCTGAGCGATAGGAACAAAACAAAGATGCCCCACGCCGTCATCGCCGCCACCGGCCTCTTCACCCCCGAACAATCCGTCTCGAACGACGAACTGGTCGCCAGCTACAACGCCTGGGCCGACGGGTGGAACGCGCGTCACGCCGCCGAGATCGAGGCCGGCGAGCTTGAGGCCAAGACCCATTCCTCGTCCGCCTTCATCGAGAAGGCGTCGGGCATCAAGAGTCGCTTCGTGCTGGACAAGACCGGCATCATCGACCCGCAGCGCATGGCCCCTCACCTGCCGGAACGCTCCAACGAAGACCTGTCGATCCTGGCCGAGATCGCGGTCAAGGCCGCCCAGCAGGCCATCGCCGCCTGGGGCAAGCCGGTCAGCGAGATCGGCGCCGTCCTGTGCGCCGCCTCCAACATGGAGCGCGCCTATCCCGCCCTGTCGATCGAGGTGCAGCAGGCCCTGGGCATCGAGGGTTTCGCCTTTGACATGAACGTGGCCTGTTCGTCGGCGACCTTCGGCATCAAGACGGCGGCGGACTTCATCGCCTCCGGCTCGGCCAAGGCGGTGCTGATGGTCAATCCCGAGGTCTGTTCGGCCCACCTGAACTTCACCGACCGCGACAGCCACTTCATCTTCGGCGACGTGGCCACGGCGGTGATCGTGGAATCGTCGGACACGGCCGGTCCCGGCGGTTGGGACGTGCTGGGCGCGCGGCTGAAGACGGTCTTCTCCAACAACATCCGCAACAACTTCGGCTTCCTGAACCGGGCGGCGCGCGACACCGAACATCTGGACGCCACTATCGCCGATGACAGCCAGCAGAACGACAAGCTGTTCGTCCAGCAGGGCCGCAAGGTCTTCCGCGACGTGGTGCCGATGGTGTCGGACATGATCGTCGATTACGCCGACGAACTGGGCCTGGACCCGCATGGGCTGAAGCGCCTGTGGCTGCACCAGGCCAACATCAACATGAACACCCTGATCGGCAAGAAGGTGCTGGGTCGCGAACCGTCGGAAGACGAGAACGTCATCATCCTGGACGACTACGCCAACACCTCGTCGGCAGGCTCGATCATCGCCTTCCACCTGCACAACGACGGGTTCGAGCCGGGCGACACGGGGCTGATCTGCAGCTTCGGCGCCGGCTATTCCGCCGGCGCCGTCTTCGTTCGCAAGCGGGCCTGAGGGATCGGGCTAGGAAACAGGCTTGCCCGTCTCGGGGTGAGCCTTCTTCCACTCCATCGCCCGGCGCACGCGGTTTTCGACGCTGGGGTGATCGTAGAACAGAAACTCCTCGACGGCCGAGGGTGAAGGCGCGCGGTATTCAGCCGTCTTCACCAACGCCTTGGCCAGACCATCCGGCTCATTGGCGTGAACCAATGAGAAGTGGTCCGCGTCCTCCTCGATGGTCCGCGTCATGGTGGCGAACACCGGCGTCGCCAGCACGCCCAGGAAGGCCAGCACCAGCCCCAGCACCGGCAGGCCCGCCGGGTCGGAGATGTCCCCCACCCGCTTCGCGCCCAACAGCCGCCGCGCGAACGGATAAAGCCGGTCAGTCAGCCAGAAGGCCAGGCCTGCCAGAATGACCAGAACACCGACCATCCACAGCACATGGGCGTGGACGTAATGCCCCATCTCATGCCCCACCACGCCGCGCACCTCTGACAGGTCGGCGCCCTGCTGGAACATGGTGTCGCTCATGGCCACCCGCGCCGTGCCGAACAGGCCGGACACATTGGCGGTGTAGCGGTCTGACTGTTTGGAGCCGTTGTAGATGAAGATCTTGTCCGACGGCGTGCCGGTCTGTTTGGCCAGTTCGACCACGGCGTCACGGACGGGGCCGTTCGGCGCGGGCGTATAGGTGTTGAAGATCGGCTCGATCAGGATTGGCGACGCGATCAGGCCGATGACGATGAACACCGCCGTCACCACCGCGCCCCACGCCCACCATAGGCGCCGCGCCCGCCGGATCAGGGCGTAGATGACAACCAGCAGCAGCGACGACAGCACGACCGACATGGCCGCGCCGATCAGCGCCTCGCTCAGCCAGCCCCCGAACGCTTGGCTGGTCAGGCCATAGGCCTTCTCGCGCCACCAGCTCTCATAGACGGCCCACGGCAGAGCTAGAAGGGTGCTGAGCGCGAAATAGGCGGCGGCAACCGCCAGGGTCGCCAGATTGGGCCGAGGCTTCTTGCGTTCGACCCGCTCCCGGATCGCCACAAGCCAGTTCGTCCGCACGATGATCCAGGCGACCAGGGCCGAAACCAGAAAACCCCACAGGATCAGCCAGTGCGAGCCCTGCGTATAGGCCACAGCCCGCGCCGTCTCCTGCGGCGACAGGGTCGCCAGCCAATGGGCGGTCGCCGCCGCCGGATCAAAACTGTTCATATCGTCCTCCCTCCAGAGAACCAGAACGCGTGACCGGCGTTATGTCAGGTTAATTCGCTTTCATGATCACAAATGCGCGGCCAAGCTTGAAACTCCGGCCCGTTTTTGTCACGGCTTCTGCTGTCGAGAACAGGGGAGCGCCCAGATGGCTCAGACAACACCGAAACATGTCCTGGAAAGCTTGGCCAAGGACATCGCCGCCGTGCTGCGAAGCATGGGCGGATCGGCGCACCAGAATCTGGTGGTCGACTGCGTGACGGCGATGAAACGCCAGCGTGGCGAAGCCGTGAATCCCACGGACCTGCGCCAGAAGATCATCGAAGCCTTCGAACAGTATCGCGATATGTTCGTGCGCCCGTTCGGCGAAGGCTCGCAACGTTGGGCCCTCGCCGGCGACATGGCCTGACGCCTTGGCCTGACGACCGTCACCTGGAAAATGCAAAAGGCGCGCCCCTTTCGGAGCGCGCCCTTTTTCTGTTCAGCGAATGCTGAAGATCAGAAGCGACGGATGTAGCTGACCGAATAGGCGTCAGCCTTGCCGCCGTCATCGCGGTAGTCGCGGCGGGTCCAGTCGGCGCGGACGCCGTTCACGCCGTCCAGGAAGTAGTTGGCGCCGGCGCCGTAGTTCCAGCTGTCGCCGCCAATGTCCGTCTTGGCGCCCAGAACGTCCTGCTTCAGTTCGGTGTGGCCATAACCGCCACGCGCAAACAGCTCCAGGTTATTGGACACCGGCACGCGGCCAACCACATAGCCAGCGGCGTCCCAGTTCTGCTTGATGCGGCCATCAACGCCGTTGATCGTCACATCGTCCTTTTTGACGCCGACCGAGGCTTCGGTCTCGACGCCGATGTAACGGTTGATGTTCACGCCCAGGCGGCCCGTGACGGCGCCAGTCGTGGCGGCATCGCCATCAAGATACGTGTAACCCAAAGAACCGTAACCACGCGGCTCAGGATTGCTTTGAGCAAAGGCGGGTGCAGCGATTGTGGAAACGGCGACAGCAGCGAGAAGAATGTTACGCATTGTTTCTTATTAACTCCTAGATGTGATGAACCGAAGGAACATCAGCCCCATCCAGCGAGTGCTTAAATAGGTGACCGCCTGATCTGTTCCAGAGCCAGACCGAAGCAGTCTATGCCTGTTGAAACCGAGACACACACAACGTTTGACTAAAAGTGACAGTTTTGCGGCACGCAATCGATTAGGCGCCGTCAGGACCATGCCCCGGTCGCAACTCCTGCTAACTCGCGCAGGAGCGGTTCTAGTCCGCCGCCGCGTTTGCGGCCTGGGCCGCCTCTCTGATCCGCCCGACCATGCTGTTCAGACCGTTGGCGCGCTGGCGGGTCAGGGCGGAGGGAAGACCCAGCCGCTCCAGCGCCGCCTTGGCGTCGAAGGCCAGGATCTCGGCCGGGGTGCGGCCCGAATAGAGTTTCAGCAGCAGGGCGATATTGCCCTTGGACAGGGCGCTGTCGCTGTCGGCGGCGAACCACAGACGGCCCTCGCCTGCATCGGTCGCCAGCCAGACCTGGGCCGCGCAGCCCGGCACCTTGTTGGCCTCGATCCGGTCGGCGTCAGCCAAAGGCGCCAGCCCCTTGCCCAGTTCGATGACATATTCGATCCGCTGCTCCCAGTCGCCCAGCAGGTCGAAATCCTCGACCAGTTCGCCAAAGGTTTCGTCGAGAGATTCGGTCGGCGGGGTGCGGGCGTCAGTCATGGGCCGCCACATAGTCCCTGATCGTCGCCGTGCAAACTGCTTGCCCACATCAAACGAGACCTGAAACCAACCGGCGTTTCATTGAGAGTACGGGCTGATCAGGGACAGATCAGGGGCGGCGTTAACGATATGCGCCCGTATTGTCCCCTGAAAAGCTTGGTAAACGCCGCCGCCGGAGTCGCCTCAGGGGGGAGCGGCCTCGCACCGACTCAGACGCAGGCCTAATCTGACGCTGCAAGACATATGGCCTGAACCCTTGAACAAACCCCGCCAGCACCAGCAGAGGAACGCCCCCCGCGCCCGGCCAGACGCCGACGCGGCGCGCGGACCGTCGCTGGTCGCCCTGTGGCATGCGGGCTGGGCCGTGTCGGTCGCCCTGACGGCGCTTGCGGCCCAGATCATGGGCGCGATCCACGAACCGGCCCTGTCGGCCCTGCTGGTCATGGCCCTGCCCGGCGTGGCGGGGATCGTGCTGATGGCGCAGGACGGCGGGGGCCTGCGGTTCCTGCTGATCGGCGCCTGGCTCCTGGCGTCCCTTGCGGCGGCGGGCCTGACGGGGGGCCTGGCCGGGCCGCTGCCGGGCCTGCTGGTCATGCCCTTGGCAGCGGGGATCGCGCTGGATCATTCCGGCGCGGGCGACGACCGGCTGACCCGCGTGGGCGCCTTGGCCGTGGGGCTGGCGCTGGCGGCGGGGCTGATCACAGTGTGGGTGAACGGGGTCGGCGCGCCCCAGCCCGTTCTGGCCGCCGTCTCCGGCTTCCTGGCCCTGATCGCCACGGTGACGGCCATGCGCCTGACCTGGGGCGAGCGCCGCCGCCGTCTGCAACGGGCTGAGAACGGTCTGTCGCACGTCGAAAACCTGCTGAACGCCCAGCCCGGTCTGGTCATGCTGTTGTCGGCGCAAGGTCGGCTGGAGGCCTCATGGGGCGCCGGATCGCCCGCCCTGCCCCTGGCCGAGGTTCGGACCCACGGCCTGTCCGCCATCGTCAACGCACCCGATCAGGCCGCCGTCGTCGCCGCCCTGTCCCGCGCCGAGACGGGCCAGACGGTCGAGGTTCAGTTCAGCCCGCGCGCCGCGCTGGACCGCCGCATCACCCTGATCCTGCGTCGCTTCGACATCGCAGGCGACGCCCCGCGCCTGATCGCCCAGGCTTTCGACGGCACCGCTCAGTTCGCGCGTGAACTGCGGCTGGAGAACGCCCGCCTGGAGGCCGAGGCCCAGAGCGCGGGCAAGACCCGTTTCCTGGCGAACATGAGCCATGAACTGCGCACGCCCCTGAACGCGGTGATCGGCTTCGCCGACATCATGCGCCAGCGCCTGTTCGGCGCCCTGCCCGACCGTTACGCGGGCTATGCCGACTCCATCCACGAGGCGGGCGGCCACCTGCTGGCCCTGATCAACGACGTGCTGGACCTGTCGAAGATCGAGGCCGAACGCTATGAACTGGCGGTCGAGACGTTCGACGCGCGCGACGCCATATCCGCCGCCATCGCCCTGGTGCGGCTGCAGGCCGACGACCGCGACATCCATCTGGCGGGGGTGCTGCCGCCCCAGCCTCTGGCCGTGACCGCCGATCCGCGCGCCCTGAAGCAGATCACCCTGAACCTGTTGTCCAACGCCGTGAAGTTCACGCCCAAGGGCGGATCGGTCACCGTCACCCTGGACGCCATCGGCCCCTATATGGAGCTGGCCGTCGCCGACACCGGCGTGGGGATCGCGCCCGAGGACCTGAAACGCCTGGGCCGCCCGTTCGAGCAGGCGGGCGGTTCGGATCAGCGGTCGCAGGGCACCGGCCTGGGTCTGTCCCTAGTGCGGTCGCTGACAGAGCTGCACGGCGGCCGCATGACCATCGACAGCACCCTGGGCGAAGGCACGGTGATCATGGTGCGTCTGCCGGTCGTCGCCTTCGCCTCGCGTGTCGAGCCGACCGCGCCCGTCGCCAAGCCCGCGCCGGTCGAGGCCTAAATCCGGCCCATCGCCAGGAAGGCGCGACCGGCGCCGAAGTCGCCTGCCTCAAAGGTCGAAGTCGCAATACTGCCGTCGCGGAACACGAACTGGACCACGAAGACCTCGCGCGGGTCCAGATGCGACAGGGCGTCCGCCGCCGCCGCCGGGAAGACCCAGGCCTGACCTGTCGTGCGCTTCGCCGCCAGCAGGCTGGCGTCCGCCGCCGTCACGCCCGAGGCCCAAAAGACGCGGCGCTGGGCCTGGGGCGGCAGTTCGCGCGCCAGCCACGGGCGATCCGTCACCGTCTGGTCGCGCATGACGATCCGCACGCTAGTCGGGCGCGACCGCCCCTGCCAAGACACCACCGACATCAGCTGATCAGGCCGGTCCAACCCGCCGACGACCCCGAACCGCACGGGCGAGGCCCCGGTCGTCGTCGCCTGCATCAGCCGCCACGTCGGGCGGGCATAGGCGGAGCGGTCGGCGCTCCAGCTGGCGCGGTCCCCGGGAAAGGTCATGCGGGCCGTGCGCGACAGGCCCGCAAAAGCGTTCTCGACTCGGCCGCTGACCGTCTTCAGATCGTCGGATTCACAGGCGGTCGAGGCCGCCCGCGCCCGCGCCCGCGCCGCCGTCTCGGCGACCTCGCGGTCATTGGCCCCGGCGCGCAAGGCCGCGCCCCGCGCCTGCCAGGCGGCGGCGTTCAGGGCGGCGGTGAGTTGGGGCTGAAACAGGCTGCAGCGCTCATTGGCGGCCAGGACGAAGCTGCGCTCATAATAGGGGTCGAAAACCCCCGCTGCGGCGCTGACAGGCGCCGCCGTCGCCAGCACGGCGCAGATCAGGGCTTGGGTTCGCCGGGTGGAAAGGCCTATCCTCATGCCTCCACCCTAGCGGCTCCTCGTTTGGGTTCCGTGTTCGAGCAGGGTTAGCAAATTGCTTCTTTCCAGCGACCTGTGGGTCAGCGCCCTGATCCGCCGCGCCCAGCTCGAAGGCGCCTACGCCACCGTGGTCAACAAGGGCGACGACCGCGCCGGTTCGGTCATCGTCAAGGCCTATGACACCTCGACCCGCACGGCGAAACTGTACACCGAAGCCTTTGGTCAGGACGGCGACCGCCTGTGGATCCAGCCGGTGACCAGCGAAAGCGAAAGCGAACTGGACGCCTACATCACACGCCAGCGCGGCTACGACCCCGACCTGTGGGTGGTCGAAATCGAAGACCGGCAGGGTCGCCATTTCATCACGGAGAAGGTGGCGGGATAGCCGCCGCCCGCCTACCGCCGGCAATACTGATAGATGATTTCGCAGCTGGCGCCGCTGCGGGCGCAGCGGCTTCGCACCATGGATCGAACCTCGCTCATGGTGGCGGCCGCGGCCCACGGGTAGCTCTCGCCGGAATTAATGCTGGCCACGGCCACGCAAGGGTTTGAGTATGAGGTGACCAGGGCGCAGTCATCGCCGCCGCCGTTCTCCCTGCACTGCTGCAAGGCGGCGTTTTCAGCCTCCTGCTGATCGGATGCGTTCACCCATGCGCCCGACACGACGCCCGACGCCGCCACCGCCCCCCAACGCCCGCTGCTGCCGCTGCTTCTGGTGTCGCCGACGCCGTGCGCGGGAAGAAAGACGCTGTTGTAGGCCGCAGTCCCCGGCTGCTGAGCGCCCGCCGGCGCCGCGCAGAAAACCAGCGCCGTCAGTGACAAGGCCGCCGCCAAACTAACCCTCATGTCTCCACTCCTCATCAAACTCGCTGACGGTGACTGACGCCGCCCCTTCTGACCATCCGACGCCCGTCCGGCGCGTTGGTCTCCTTCGGAAGCTTCAACATTCCAGACGCCATGCTGTTCCGAAGACGATAAATCAGGATCAGGCACGACGTCACCGATCAGCCCCAGGTCGGATTCTATCCCTTTCGCCCATCAAACGCGGCCCGCGCCGCTTCAATGCGGTCGATGTTCTTTTCGGCCCAGAGCCAGACGCCGCAGAAGGCTTCGGCCAGGGTGACGCCCAGGTCGGTCAGGCGGTATTCGACCTTGGGCGGGATGACGGGGTGGACGGTGCGGACGACCAGGCCGTCGCGCTCCATCTGACGCAGGGTCTGGGTCAGCATCTTCTGGCTGACGCCCTCGACCAGCCGCCCCAGCTGGGTGAAGCGGGTCTCGCCGTGTTCGGCCAGAACCTCAAGGATCAGCATGGTCCATTTGTCCGCAACCCGTCCGATCACCTCGGTGACCAGGGCCTCGACGCGCGGATCGGCGGTCTGTCCGGTGTCAGGATGTGCGATTTTTGCGGCGGGAAGTCCCGTCATGTCTTAATCTTTCCGTGCGGTAAGTATGGCGGGTTTCGGTGCCTACTTTCCATAAGAGAGCGACCGTCATAACTGGGTTTCAACGCGATTGCACGCGTCAGAACAGGAGCCTGACCATGAACATCACCGGCAACACCATCCTGATCACCGGCGGCGGCACCGGCATCGGCCGCGCCCTGGCGGAGGCCCTGCACGCGCGGGACAATCAGGTCATCATAACCGGCCGTCGCGAGGCCCCGCTGATCGAGGCCGCAGCCGCCAATCCCGACATGGCCTGGGCCACGCTGGACATCGCCGACCCCGCCGCCATCCGCGCCTTCGCCGCCCAGGTCGTCAGGGATCACCCGGCCCTGAACGTGGTCGTCAATAATGCCGGCGTCATGCTGGCCGAGGACCTGAAGGCCGAGCCGTTCGATCTGGACACGGTCGAGACGACGGTCGCCACCAACCTGCTGGGCCCGATCCGCCTGACCGCCGCCCTGCTGCCGCATCTGCGCGCGCAGAAGGCGTCGACCGTGGTGACCGTGTCCTCGGGCCTGGCCTTCATCCCCCTGGCGGCGACGCCGACCTATAATGCGACCAAGGCGGCCATCCATTCCTGGAGCCAGTCGCTGCGTCACCAGTTGGCCGATACGTCGGTCGAGGTGCTGGAGCTGGCCCCGCCCGCCGTCGCCACCGACCTGATGCCCGGCCATGCCGAGAACCCGAACTCCATGCCCCTGGCCGACTATACGGCGGAGGTCGTCAGCCTGATCGAACGCGGCGACACCCCGCGCGGCGAAATCCTGGTCGAACGGGTCAAGCCGCTGCGGTTCGCGGAGCGGAACGACTATCAGGCGGTGTTCGAACGCCTGAACGGCGCGCACTAGCGTCCGCCGACACTCTACTAAGAGCCGTCATTCCGGGGCGCCTGAAAGGCGAACCCGGAACCCAGGAGGCGCGCATCCAGCGCCAACGTCCAATGGCGCAATCACGCCCCTGGGTTCCGGGTTCTTCGCTACGCTCAGCCCCGGAATGACGGCCCGATAAGTCGGCTGAATGTAAAATCGACCGCACTAGGTCTCAAACGCGGTCAGGATCGGGCAGGGTCCGGCGTGGTTCTGACCGCAGCGTTCGGCCAGGATCGTCAGCGAAGCCCGGGCGGCCTGAAGCTCGGCGATCTTGACGTCCAGGTCGGCGATCCGCGCCTGGGCCAGGGCGCGCGCCCGGTCGTGGTCGTGGCCTGAATCCAGGGCCAGAAGCTCGCCGATCTGCTCCAGAGTGAAGCCCGCGCCCTGGGCCGCGCGGATGAAGCGCAGGCGGCGGACCTCCGGCTCTCCATAGCGGCGCACCCCGCCGTCGCCGTCCGGTTTGGGCATCAGATCGCGCCGCTGATAATAGCGCACCGTCTCGACGCCGACGCCGCCCGCGCGGGCCAATCCTGCAATCGTCGTGGTCATGCCTTGACTCCGTACCATGGTCCGCACCCCACATGGGGTTCGACGCTGGAAACGCAAAGTCGAAGGAAGCCCTGATGTCCGCTCAAAAGACCGCCGTCCTGCACCGCATGGTGATGAATAAACACGTGTGCCCGTGGGGTCTGCGCGCCCTCTATCTGCTGAAAAGCGAAGGCTACAAGGTCGAGGACCGCTGGCTGACCACGCGCGAACAGGTCGACGCCTTCAAGGCCCTGCACGACGTCAAGACCACGCCCCAGACCTTCATCGACGGCCAGCGCGTCGGGGGATACGACGACCTGCGCCGGTTCCTGGGCAAGCCGGTCAAGGACAAGGACAAGAAGACCTACACCCCCGTTCTGGTCGTGTTCGCGGTCACCGCCCTGATGGCCGTCGCCGCCAGCTATGCGGGAGGAACCCTGCTGACCATGCGCACGCCGGAATGGTTCATCGCCTTTTCGATGGCGGCGCTGGCCATGCTGAAGCTGCGCGATCTGGACGGGTTCGCCACCATGTTCCTGGGCTATGACGTGCTGGCCAAGCGCTGGCTGCCCTATGCCTACATCTATCCGTTCATCGAACTGGGCGCGGGCGTGCTGATGATCGCAGGCGTGCTGAACTGGCTGTCTGTGCCAGCGGCCGTTGTCGCTGGCTCCATCGGCGCCTGGTCGGTGTTCAAGGCCGTCTATATCCAGAAGCGCGAGCTGAAATGCGCCTGCGTCGGCGGCGACAGCAATGTGCCGCTGGGCTTCCTGTCCCTGACCGAGAACCTGATGATGGTGGCGATGGCCGTCTGGATGGGGTGGATGGCCTGGGGCTGAGGCCATCCACTCGCGACCGTTTACCGGTCGCCGGTCGAGCGCGCGATGACGGCGCGCATCCCCTCGGCGTGAAGGGCGCCGGACGGTGCGATCTTGGTGTTGGGCGTTTCGGCCGGGCCAGTGTTGGCCGTCAGGTCCTCCGGTCCGCGCCAGCCCGGGTTCTCGGACTTGTGCTGCACGGCCGCGGCCAGGTTCCGGGTCGCCTTTTCCGCCGGAGATTTCCTGGCGGCGTCGCGGCGGGCGTGAACCTCGTCCGTCACCCGCTTCACGGCCTCGGCTAGCAGGGCCTTCTTCTGGCGCGCGCCCGTGTCTGGGCCGGGAGCTTCGGTGTTGCGGGTCCGTGTGCGGATCATGCGCTGGACCCGGTCGCGCCGGGCGCGCAGCCGCTTCTGCAGATCGGTCAGCTGGGCCTGATTGAGAGCGCCGAGGTCACGGCTCTGAGCGACCAGTTCACGCTCGCCCGTGTCCAGAGCGCGCTCTTCGTGGCTGATGGCCATGCGTTTTCTCCGTTTTCCGTTGCAGGAAAAATAAGCGTCCGCCCTCGCCGGATGTTCCATATTTGCGACGGTGGGTCACAGCCCGAGACGCCGGGACAGGCGTTGTTCTTGACTTCACGCGCCTTTGCCTCCATTTGCGCCGCATCGCACAATCGCGATCTCCGGCGTCTCCAGCGCGTGTGGGTCCCTCCCCGGGCCTGTCTGTAGAAGTCGCCGGTTCCTCAAGTTCATTCGCTGCCCGGACACGCGGGGCGGCGCCCGATCCACCCCGCAGGCCTCACCCCCGAGGCCCCGTCGGGACTGGCGGTGCGCGGCCCTTAGGCGTCATGCCATGGCTGAAAGCGCCCTGCCGCACGCGAAAGACACTGCTGTGAGCACCACATTCGAATCCATGGGCCTGAACAAGGCCCTTCTTCAGGCCCTGACCGCGACCGGCTACACCAAGCCTACGCCGATCCAGGAAAAGGCCATCCCTGACGTCATGCTGGGCAAGGACCTGCTGGGCATCGCCCAGACCGGCACCGGCAAGACCGCCGCCTTCGCCCTGCCGATCCTGCATCGCCTGGCCGAGAACCGCACCCCGCCCGTGCCGCGCACCACGCGCGCCCTGATCCTGAGCCCGACGCGCGAACTGGCCACCCAGATCGGCGACAGCTTCAAGGCCTATGGCGCCCACCTGGGCTTCCGGGTCGCGGTCATCTTCGGCGGCGTGAAGTACGGCGCCCAGGAACGCGCCCTGCAACAGGGCCTGGACATCCTGGTCGCCGCGCCGGGCCGTCTGCTGGACCATATCCAGCAGAAGACGCTGGACCTGTCCTCGACCGAAATCTTCGTGCTGGACGAAGCCGACCAGATGCTGGACCTGGGCTTCATCAAGCCGATCCGCCAGATCGTCAGCCGCATGCCTGCGCGCCGTCAGAACCTGTTCTTCTCGGCGACCATGCCGTCCGAGATCGGCAAGCTGGCGGGTGAACTGCTGAAAGACCCGGTCAAGGTTCAGGTCACCCCGCAATCCACCACCGTCCAGCGCATCAGCCAGTCGGTCGTCTATATCGAACAGGGCAAGAAGCGCGCCCTGCTGACCGAGATGTTCAGCGACCCGGAATACAAACGCTGCCTGGTCTTCACCAAGACCAAGCACGGCGCCGACAAGGTTGCGGCCTATCTGGAGACCGGCGGCGTCGAAGCCGGCGCGATCCACGGCAACAAGTCCCAGCCCCAGCGTGAACGCACGCTGGAAGCCTTCAAGAAGGGCAAGCTGCGCGTTCTGGTCGCCACCGACATCGCCGCGCGCGGCATCGACGTGGACGGCGTCTCGCACGTCGTGAACTTCGAACTGCCGCACGTGCCGGAGAGCTATGTCCACCGCATCGGCCGTACGGCCCGCGCGGGCAAGGACGGCACCGCCGTCAGCTTCGTGGCTGGCGACGAGATGAAGCTGCTGCGCGACATCGAAAAGGTCACGCGCCAGAAGATCCCGGCTGCGGATCGTCGCAACGACAAGCAGCTGGCGGCTCTGGACGCCTCCATCATGTCGGCGGGCGTGGCCAAGAAGGCGACCCTGCCGGAACGTGAAGGCGGCGAACGCAACGAGGGCGGACGCGGGGGCCGCGGCCGTCGCAACCCGCATCGCGACGGCGTGCGTCCGGAAGGCGGCGGCCAGCCTCACCGCAAGCGTCGCGGTGATCGCGGCGGCGAAGCGGCGGCGGCGCGTCCTGAGAAGACCTACAACCCGATGGCTGGCGAAAAGACCACGCCGCGCGAACCCCGCCAGTCGGATCCCCGCAAGAGCGAGCCGCGTCCCGAGGGCGAACTGAAGCGCCGCCCCCGCCGCCGCCCGTCGAACGGCGGCAAGGGCTACGGCGCCGCCAAGGGCTGAAACGATCCTCCCCGTGAAGCGTAGCGGAACGGAGCCTTCTAGCTCGTCATTCCGGGTTCTTCGCTACGCTCAGCCTCGGAATGACGGCTCTAGATTCCTCCCCGCTGCGGGGGAGGAATAAAAAACGGCGGCGCCTGCGAAGGCGCCGCCGTTCTCATGTCAGCCGATGGCTGCGGACCTTAGAAGTTCCAGGTCGCGCCCACCGAGAAGCCGACGCCCGAGCCGCTCGACTCGGCCAGGATGTTGGAGATGGCCACACCATTGCCATAGACGTCGCGCGTCTCGACGACCTTGCTCTTGTCGATGTCGATATAGGTCACGGCGCCGTCGAAGGTCACCGAACCCAGGGTCTTGGAGATGCCCGCCGAGTACAGCATGCGGTCGCCGTCCGGGATGCGGGCGGTGCGCTGGCCGTCGCGGGTCGGGGTCGGATCATAGCCGATGCCGCCGCGCACCGTCATGGTCGGATCGACGGCGTAGTCGAAGCCGATCGCGCCCGTGGTCACGTCCTTGTAGTTCTGGACGATGGCGGTGTCGGTGGTGTTGTAGTGGACGCGGATGGCGTCGAACTCGCTCCAGCCGATGCGGTTGACCTGGGCGTTCAGGGTCAGCTTGTCATTGACGTGATAGCGGCCCGACAGGGTGGCGAACCACGGGGTGTTGAAGTTGGCGTTGCCGTTGGCGGCGACATTGGCCACAGCCAGCGCGCCCGTCAGACCCGAGATGTTGATGTCGCCGTCCAGGTCATGCTCGATCTTGGAGCGGTACGACAGACCCAGGTCCAGCTTGCTGAAGTGCGCCTGGGCGCCGACGTTCCAGCCGTAATCCCAGCCGTCGCCTTCCAGCGAGTTGAAGCCGTCCGTCGCCGCCGGCAGCAGGAATACAGGCACGCCCGCCGCGGTCGGCGCGCCAGCCACGCCCGTCACCGTCGGCAGGTTCGGCATGGCCGAGGTCAGCTTGGCCTTCACATACTGGGCGTCGAAACCGGCGCCGACGTCCAGCCAGTCCGTGACCTTGGCGGCCAGCACTAGGCCGATGTTGGCCGAGCGCAGTTCGGACGTCATGGCGTCGTAGCGGGCGAAGTCATTGGCTTCGTACTTGGTGGTGAAGTTGTAGGGCGCCTGCACCGCCAGACCGACGGTGAAGCGGTCGCCGATCGGCTGGGCGATGGCGAAGTTCGGCACCAGGCCGCTTTCGACCACATCGTGGACGTGCGGGTTGCCGCCGACCGGGGTCGAACCCGTCAGGATGGTGCCGGCCGGGAAGGGCGTGGGCGCCGGCAGGTTGTAGTTGATGGTCGATCCGCGGTCGTCGACGGCGGAGTCGAGGATCAGGCCGTGGGCGCCGACATAGGCCTGACGGCCGCTGCGGGCGATGGCGGCGGGGTTCCACCACAACGACTGAACGCCGGTGTCGGCGCCTTCGCCGGAATAGGCGCGTCCTGCGCCGCGGGTCGATTGTTCTTGAAGATAGAAGGAGCCGGCCATGGCCGGGGCAGAGACGCCGACCAGCAGGGCGGTCGTCAGGGCCAGTCCGCCAACACGGGCGATGTTCCTGGGGTTCATTTCATACACCTAATAAGCGTCGCCCGCCTGATCAGCGGGACGATCGGGGGAGGAGCCCAAAAAGCGTTCTCGTCATGAAAACGTTGCAGGCAAGGCCCCCATCGGACCGGAAGCGGGCGAAACAGTGGCGCGAAAGCCGCACACGATCACGCCTTCGAGAGGTTCCGCGACGGCAAGATCAACGCCAGGCTTTGCTATCATGCCGGTCAAATATTGCGCCCGATCAGGGGCTTCGACGCCTTGCCAAAGCCAGCATTCGATCATGTGCGTCCAATTGCCCTGGCAGGATCAGACCCGGATGTGGCCATGAAACGACAGGTTGGGCGCAGCGGCGTCAGCCTAGCAGGAAGCGCAGCGGAATCTGGACACGGCGCGCCCAGCTGGGTTCGTTGTGGCTCGCCCCCGGAAAGACCGAAGTCTCGAACGACACGCCGTCGACATAGCCGCGCGCCCTGGCGACCCGATCGGCGACCGGTTGGAACAGCGCATAGCGCGCGTCCAGATCCTCGGTGCCGCGATCGAAATAGAGCCGATGCGTCGCCGGGTCCGGCAGAGCCGCGCGCATATAGTCGATCATGGCCCCGTCGCCGATGATCCAATGGGGAGACAGACAGGCCGCGCCGCCAAACACCTGGGGATATTCGCACATCCCGTAGAGCGAGATCAGTCCGCCCATGCTGGACCCCATCAGCAGGCTGGCGGCCGAACGGTGGTCCGTGGGGTAAGTCCGGTCGATGTGCGGTTTGACCACCTCCACGACGAAACGAAGATAGGCGTCCGAGGCGATCTGTTCCGCCAGGACGGGACGCCCGGTCGAGGTGGCGACCGGCGTATCGCGCGCCGTGGCGATGTCAAAGGCGCGACGCGGCATATATTCGCCCGAGCGGTTCAGGCTGTTGTCGATGGCCACGATGATGGCGGGTCGAACCGCCTGTCTCGCCAGCAGATCGCTCATGGCCTCGTCGACAGCCCAGCGGCCAAAGGGACCGGCCGGGCGGGGATCAGCCGAAAACACGTTCTGGCCGTCGTGCATGTAGATGACGGGCAAGTCCCTTGACAGGGCGTCATATCCGGGCGGCAGCCAGACCTGCACCTGCCGCTCGGGCAGGCCCTCGCCGCCCGCCGCAAACGCGGGCTCCAGCCGCCCCCTGTCCGGCGCCCGGGCCTGAGCAAATGAGGCCGCCAGAAGACCGCCCCCCGCCCCCGCCAGGACGGCGCGGCGTGTCGCGATCACCGGCCCGCCGCCGGAACCGCCGCGTAGCGCCGTCGGATCGCCTCGGGCATGTCGGCCAAATGGGCGCGGAACGACGCCAGATCGGAAGGCGGCGCCTTCCAGTCGGGGTCGGGATATTGCTGCAGGGCGCGGTCGATGTTGGCCTCGGTGACGAAATCCACCTCGGCCGTCGCTGGCTGCAGTCGCGCGATCGGCGCCAGGAAGACGTAGCCGTCAAAGAAATCGCCAAGGGTGAAGTCAGCCTGACAGGTCGCAAAGGCGCTGGCGTCCGGCAGGCGGCCGACCGGCGCGCCCCGCAGATCAAAGCCCAGCGGCCGATCGCCCACCCGCGCCATCAGCCGCTCGATCCCGCCGCCCGCCGGCTGGATATAGGGGTCCGCTCCGCCCGCCGCCGGGAAGGGCTGGTGCATCAGGATGGCGGCGATCCTCCCGCCGTTGCGTTTCAGCAGATGATTGCCCAGCCATTCATCGTCATAGCTGCAGAAGCCGTCGGCGTTGCGCTCGACCCGCCCCGAAGCGTAGCGCATGAAGGCGTGCGGCGTGCCGGTCAGGACCAGCGCTTTCTCTTTGCGGTCCAGCACTTCGCGCTGGATCAGATCGGCCCGGAACCGGTCGATCGTGCCGCGCGGGAAGATGCGACGCAGTGACTCGGGCGTCGCGGGCGATTCATAGGCGCTCCAGTCGAACACATAGCTCATGTTCAGGATGCGGAACGGCGGCGCGCCGACCGGAAGCGTTCGGTTGAAACGCCAGGCCGCCTCATAGAAGGCGCGATATTCCAGCCAGCTCCAGGCAACATTATAGTTGAACATCAACCGACGCGCCGTCTCCGGGTCCCAGGTCGGCGCGGTGATCAGGGCGTCCAGCGCCGCCTGATCCTCTTCTGCGCCGAACTCCATGACCAACTGCCTGACGCCCGCGCGGTACAGGTTCGGGATCAGATCGCGCACAAAGGCCAGGGTCTGGGCGATGGCGTGATCTTCGCCCAACAGGACGACATCGGCGCGGTCGAACTGGCTGATCAGATAGTCGCCGGGCGCACGGCCATTCTGTCGCAGATAGGCCAGGGCGGCGTCTTCGACACCAGCCTGCGCATGACCGACCGTCGGCCTGAGCGCCAGCCCAAGGCCCAGCGCGCAGAACGCCGCGCCAAACCGGCGGCGATCCAGCCCCGACGCCCTCTTGTCCAACCCAGCCACCTGATCGCCCTCCCCTTGGAATCAATTTTTGTCGGGCGCGACCATACCGGCGAGGTTTTCTTTCACCCGATCAATTTGTGTGGCGGGCGCCCCTGAGCAGACGTCGCGCCCGAATCCAGAACCGGGACTTGAGGTTTTGTGCTATAAGGACCATCTCGGGCGGACGGATTTCGCCCCGCCCAGGCTTTTTGCCGCCAGCCTTTTGCAGACCGATCCCTATGTACGAAACGCCCGAACTGGAAACCGACGTCCTGGTCCGTTCCAGCAGCATCCGCATCCACACGCCCGAAGATTTCGAGGGCATGCGCAAGGCCGGTCGGCTGGTCGCCGAGGCGCTGGACATGATCATCCCGCACGTCCAGCCGGGCGTGACCACGGGCCGGATCGACGATCTGGTGCGCGAGTTCACCCTGGACAACGGCGGCCTGCCCGCCTGCCTGGGCTACAAGGGTTATGAGAAGACCGTCTGCACCTCGATCAACCACGTCGTCTGCCACGGCATTCCCGGCGACAAGGTTCTGAAGGAAGGCGACATCGTCAACATCGACCACACCGTCATCGTCGACGGCTGGCATGGCGACAGCAGCCGCATGTATGCGGTCGGCGAGATCAATGCACGGGCCAAGCGCCTGATCGACGTCACCTATGAATCGCTGGATCTGGGTCTGGCCCAGGTCAAGCCGGGCAACACCTTCGGCGACATCGGTTTCGCCATCCAGAAGTTCGTCGAGGCCCAGCGCATGAGCGTGGTGCGCGACTTCTGCGGCCACGGCATTGGCCGTGTCTTCCACGACAGCCCCAACGTCCTGCACTATGGCCGCAAGGGCGACGGCGCAGTGCTGAAGGCCGGCATGTTCTTCACCGTCGAGCCGATGGTGAACCTGGGCAAGCCCCAGGTGAAGGTGCTGTCCGACGGCTGGACCGCCGTGACCCGCGACAAGTCCCTGTCCGCCCAGTGCGAACACACTATCGGGGTGACCGAGGACGGGCTGGAGATATTCACCGCCTCGCCCAAGGGCCTGTTCCGCCCGAACTGAATCCAGGTCTGATCGATACCGGACCTACCTCCCGGCTCGTCATTCCGGGGCGTCCGAAGGACGAACCCGGAACCCAGGAGGCGTGCATCCGGTGTTGAATGCGGCCAGGGTCGTGATTGTGGCCCTGGGTTCCGGGTTCTTCGCTTTGCTCAGCCCCGGAATGACGGTCAGGCTGAACGCCGCCAAACACGTCTTCCTCCGGCGAACGCAGCGAGACCGCGGGACGGCGAAAGAGTTGACGCCCGCACACGCCGTGCTTGCGCCCGCCGTCGGATCGACCGATCCTGCCGGCGCATGACCGACGAACTTCCCGCCAAGACCAAGCCGCGCCATAGCGGCCATCGCGACCGGCTGCGCGAGCGGGCGGCCAAGGGGGGATTGGGCGCCCTGCCCGACTATGAACTGCTGGAGCTGCTGCTGTTTCGCAGCATCCCGTACAAGGACACCAAGCCGCTGGCCAAGGATCTTCTGGCGCGGTTCGGCGGGCTGGAGGGGATCGGCGCGGCCAGTCACGAGGCGATTGAGGACAGCGTGGCGCGGTCGCTGGGCTATGCACCAGGCAAGGCGACGCGGGCGGTTGCGCTGGACCTGCAGTTGATCTTCGATGTGACGCGCCGGATCGCGCGTGAGCCGACCGCCAAACGCCCCGTCATCTCGTCCTGGAGCGCGCTTCTGGCCTATGTCCGGGTCGCGCTGCAGCACGAACCGCGCGAGCAGTTCCGGGTGCTGTATCTGGACCAATCGAGTGCGTTTTGCAAAGAGCGTTTTCTGGCTCTTGCCTGATGGTTCTCGCCGCCCTTAAGGGCTGGCCCTGCCTCGATAAATATCGAGGTGAACACCGAAACATATCGACAGAAGGTCGCTCGTCAGATCGACCTTGAGAACGAGTCACGCGCGCTCGGCGCAAGCCGCTATCGTGCGAGCCGCCCCATGCCGTGGCGCAACGAGACCCGCGCCGCTGACGAAGAGGCGGACCTCCCGCCCGGCCGTCAACTTCTCAAGCTGGCGACCGAGCCGACCGCCGCTGCGATTCGCGAGTTCTGCGAGCGCGTGGATCATGGCGGCGCGGCGCGTGGCGTGGACGCCCACTTGATCCTGTCGCAGATCGGAGCCGACGAGGCTGCTTATCTCACAGGCCGGGTCGCACTCGACGCCGCCGCGAGCGGCATGAAGTTTACCGCCACCTGTATCGCGGTCGCCAACGCCATCATCGAACACATCCAGATGGACGGCCTTCGCCAGAACCGGAAGGATGTCTTTAAGGGGCTGCTCAAGTCCCAACAGAACGCTTCCTCTCTGGTCACAAGCAAGAAGCGCAAGGCCATCAAGGACATCATGATCGAACACGGGGTGGACCGCACGTTCACCCTGCAACAGCGCGTTCGCGCGGGGGCAAAGGCCCTCGAACTGTTCTGCGATGTGACCGGCCTGTTCGTTATCGAGAGCATCGCGCGCGGCACGAAGGTCATTCGACCGACCGAGGCCGTTCACCGTTGGCTCGAACAACAGCACGCCCGGTGCGAACTGTTGGAGCCGATGCATCTTCCGATGATCGTCCCGCCGCGCCGATGGACCACGCCGTTCCGTGGCGGCTACGTCACCAAGACGCCGGGTGCGCGCCTCGTGAAGCAGACGAACGCCGCCTATCACGAACATCTCCGCACAGTCGAAATGTCCGCCGTTTACTCGGCCGTGAACGCAATCCAATCGACGGCATGGCGAATCAACCGGCCGATCCTCGATGTGATCCGTGAGGTTTGGGACGGGGGCGGCGTGTTGGGTGGTCTACCCAATCGACAACCGCTCGAACTCCCGCCTCGCCCGCCCGAGTTCGCTCATGACGAACAGGTGAAAGCCCGCTGGAAGCGCGAGGCCGCCGACATCCACGACCTGAACTCGGCCAACCTATCGAAGCGTCTGGCCATCAGTCAGCGTCTATGGGTCGCCGAGAAGTTCGCTGACGAAGAGGCGATCTATTTCCCGCACTCGGTGGATTTCCGAGGGCGCGTCTACCCGATCCCGTCCGCCGGTCCAAATCCGCAGGGCGACGACATCTGCAAAGCCCTGCTGACCTTCGCCGAAGGCCATCCGATCACCGACGCCGGAGCCGGATCGCTCGCGGTTCACATCGCGGGTCTGTTCGGCGTCGATAAGGTGTCGATGGAAGATCGCATGGAATGGTTCTGGGCGAACGAGCATCTGATCCTCGACAGCGCGAACAACCCTCTCGACGGCGCCCGCTTCTGGGCCGAAGCGGACAGCCCCTTCATGGCTCTGGCCGCCTGTATCGAATGGGCGGGCTACATCCGCGAAGGCGCCGATTTCATCAGCCACCTTCCGATCAGCCTCGACGGTTCGAACAGCGGCCTACAGCATTTCTCGGCCATGCTCCGCGATCCTGTCGGGGCCAAGGCCGTCAACCTGATGCCCGATGACCGGCCGCAGGACATCTATTCCGACGTGGCGATCAAGGCTCAGGCCCTCGTCGATCAGGATGAAGATGAGCGGGCGGTCGCATGGCGAGGCGGACTGGTGACGCGCAAGGTCGCCAAGCGTCCCTGCATGACCTTCACCTACAGCGCGACCCGGTTCGGCATGACGGACATGATCTATCAGACGCTCCGCGAACTGGACGCCAACGGTCAGCCCCACCTCGGGACGGCCGACAACTACGCTTCGTCGCTCTACCTTTCCTACACCCTGTGGGATGCGATCTCGGACACGGTAGTTGCCGCCTCGACCGCCATGGCGTGGCTGCGCGAAGCGGCCAAGGTGATGACCGCCGCTGGTCAGCCGATTTGGTGGACGACGCCGACCGGCCTTCCGGTCCTGCAAACCTATCCCCGCCGTCGCAAGGACCGGATGACGGTCTTTCACAAGAACAAGCGGCTTCAGATCAACCTTCAGCATAGTGCGCCGGGCATCGACGGTCAGCGTCAGGTCAACGGTATCAGCCCGAACTTCATCCACTCCATGGATGCAGCCCACCTCATGGCCGTCGCCAACGCCTGTCACGACGCGGGCATCTATGACCTGTCCGTGGTGCATGACAGTTTCGGGGTTCACGCCTGTCGCGTCTTCGAACTGCGCTCGATCCTGCGTGAGACGTTCGCCGATCAATACAGCGTGGACAGGCTGGCCATGCTGCGTGACGAACTGATCGCACAGCTACCGGAAGCTTACGCCGACAAGCTCCCGCCACTTCCGGCAATGGGCGACTTCGACATCAACGAGGTCCGCCGGTCGGATTACCTTTTCCACTAAATGCCTTGAGCCAATGAATGCAGCCTAACTCCCTATTGAGAGACCGAAACATCCCATGATTTTTTCAGACCCTAATCTCGGCGACCGAGTTCGAAGCGCATCGACCGTCGCCGTCCTGCGTGAACCCGCCTTCCTCGTTCTGGACCGTGTGTCGAACCTCGACCCGGCGGATCAGATTCGCGCCACGTTCCTCGCCGCTGTCGCTATGGCGTTGGGCGCGGGGATCAATCCACACGAAGAGGTCACGCGCTCGCTCCGCATGATGTCGGATGCCGAAGCAGACCATACCGTCCACGTTCAGGCGATCCGCGACTATGCGGAAAATGAACTGCGCCGTTTCGTTTGATCCCCGATGTCGGTGTGATCGTCGGATTTGTGCGGCTGTTGCAGTCGCCGGTCTCGCACTTCCTCATGCCGACTGACTTGGCCGACGAAGCATCGGCATGGCTCCTGTCGCAGGGGATCGAGCATCATTGGAATGACCTCTATCTCATGGGCTACGACCAGACCGGCGGGACAGTAATCTCTATCGCCGACGACTTCGGCGCCTTCGCATTCAGGATGTGGGGGGCTGAAGAAGTCGTTGGGCCTGTCGTCTTCGGTTCGTCAGAACCCTCCGACAATCGGCACTGCAAGTGATCTTTGGCTTACCGCGCTTGAGATAGTTGAACTCGGTGGCGCACCCCTCACAGGTCGCTGTCACTTCGACGCCCACGCCTTTGGCTTCTGGCTTGCCCTTTGAGCGTCGCTTCGCCGCCATGACTTTGCAGCCATCGTGACAGAACCGTTTTGCTTGCGCCGAGACCCGTGACCCTGTGATGCGTGAGGCCGAAGGGCTTCTCGAAATGATCGCGGCCAATATCCCGACCCTCTCGCAATCTCTGCCGGAGCGTCGCGACTGGCTCGGTCTTCCTGTGGTCCGCAAGGACAAGGACGAGGGCCTGTTCGAAGGCTTGGTTCAACCGACCCGGATCAGCCAAACCGTCGATGACATCGTTCGTCGCGAGGTCTCTGCGATCTCAACCGCTGACCCCGAAATCCGCATGGCGCAACGCCCGGCGGCTCGCTTCAACGAGCAGAAGATCACGGCGCGCGAACATGCTTTGGTTCTGGAATATCAGGGCCAAGTCTACCGCCATCCCTTCACCGGGCAGAACATGCACGAGGCGTTGGCGTCGCTGATCCAGTCACGCGAATACGCCCTCATGGGCGATCCGCAACGAGCGGCCAGCATCAAGGAAACGGTCTCGCAATATCGCCGCTTGGCAAACGCCTCGATCCGCAACGGCGCCGTTCCCGAACTGCGGGATATGGTCAACCGAACAGGCGGGGCAAAAGCCAACGAGCGGGCTGCTCAAGAGGGCTGGAATAGCTGGCAGACCCAAGCCAACGCCCGACGCTACGGCGTCAGCCAAGGCGACATGTCCGCCATCATGAACTTCCAGCCCGGCCAATAACACCAACCATAATCCACCCGGATCGCTCGGTCGCTCACGCGGCCGGGCCTTTCGTCGTGGGTGAACGAAAGGATCAATGTCTCACCAGACCCGCGCCCAATACATCGTGACGGGAGGCCAGCAAGAGTTCGATCTTGCAGTCCCCTACCTCGACCGGACCCACATCAGGGTCACGCTCAACGGCTCCATCCCGTTCTTCGAATGGGTCTCCGACAGCCGCATCCGCCTTCGTCAGCCTCCGGCCGAAAACAGCGTCCTGCAAATCCGTCGAGAGACGCCGATCAGCACGGCCCTCGTGGACTTTAAAAACGGGGCGAACCTCACAGCGGACGAACTGAACCGCGCCAACCTTCAGAACCTCTATCGCCTTCAGGAACTGGACGACCTCTACACCGGCGCACTCGACCGGGCGCAGGTTCGCCTTGGCGATCACCTCGGCGTCGTCACCACGCCTGACGCCATTATGGACGAACTGATCCTGACCTCGGAAATGGGAGACGGTGCGCTCAACCGTTTCCGAGACGCGCTGGCCAGCATCGACCTCTCGGCCGAACGCATCCTCGACCAATCATTCGCCCTCGCCGATCAGGCATTCCGAACCGACACCCTCGACGGGATCGTGGCCAACACTACGGCCCGGACGACGGGCCTCGAACTCCGCGTCGATACGATCACCGATCTGGTGGACTCCCTCGTCAACTTTGAGGACGGGACGGGCATTGCGACGGTCATCCAGAACGAAGCGCAACAGCGCGTCGAAGGAGATGTCGCGCTGGCTTCAACGCTGGCACTGATCGGCGCCAAGAATGGTTCGAACAACGCCTTCGTGCTGGACCTCAATACCGTCCGTGTCGGCACGAACGAAAGCCTTGGCCAACGCCTCTCGGCGATCACGGCCAAGGCTAACGACAACGCGGCGAAGATCATCTCCGAAGCGACGGCGAGAGCGGATGCCGTGTCGGCGCAAGCTGACCGCATCGACCTTCTGGTAGCTCGGGCAAATGGTTTCGACGCCAGCATCACCGCCGAGCAGATCGCCCGATCAAACGCGGATGGTGCGCTCGCTCAAACCCTCTCGTTGCTGGGCGCCAAGAACGCCAGCAACACGGCTTTCCTGCTGGACCTCAACAAGGTTCTCGTCGGCCCCACGGAGTCCTTCACCCAACGCCTGAACCAGATGGTGGCGACGGCCGGGACCAACGCACAAGCCCTTGTCACGAGCGAGGCGACAACGCGGGCAAGCCAAGACCAATCTTTGTCTCAACGCATTGATAGCGTCGGAGCGAAGACTGACGACAACACCGCCGCCATCGCGACCGAAATCACGGCCCGGACCAACGCGGTGTCAGCAGAAGCGGCGCAGCGAACGGCTCTGGCGACAAAAATCGCCGGTGACATCGCAGCGGCGGTCCTGACCGAAACGAACGCTCGCGTTGCAGCCGATCAGGCGGAAGCTCAAGCCCGGCAATCGCTGGCCGTTCAGGTCGGTCAGAACTCGACGGCCATCCAGAACGAGGCCACGGCTCGTGCAAACGCAGACGGCGCCATCGCCCAACAGTTCGCCGTCCTTGGCGCCTTCCGCAACAATCAGTCCGTCTTCACGCTGGACCTAAATCGGGTCGAAGTTGGTCCCGGCTACAGCCTTGGCACCCGACTGTCGGGCATTGATGCCGCAGTCGGCTCGGTCTCGGCCTCCGTGGTCAACGAAGCGACGGCTCGTGCGAACGCCGACAGCGCGCTCTCGCAGACGCTCCAGACCGTTCAGAACACGGTGGGCGGCAACACTGCGTCGATCACGTCCCTTCAACAAGTGACGAACGGGATCAATGCGCGCTGGACGCTGGCCCTCAATTCCAACGGCCACATCACCGGCATCACGGCGAACAACAACGGCTCCTACGGAACGCTGGCTTTCGTCGCGGACGAGATGTCGTTCGTAGCTCCCGGCGGGGGTGCGCCGGTCAAGATCATGTCGCTGGTCAACGGCCGAGTTCGGTTCAACTCGAACGTCGAAATCTACGGCGACCTTCTCGTCACCGGTTCGATCAACCACACGCGCCTGACGAACAATACCGTCAGCAATGTCGAAGCCGCCTACAACCCGGCGACGATCACGCTGAACAACACCACCCCGACCCGCATCCACGGCGTCTGGATCAGCGTCGAAAAGGCCGACAGCCCCCTCGACATCGACTTCAATGCCTATGGCACCTTCACGCACAATGCGAGCGGGTCATTCGTGGCGGTCGTGCAGCTTGTCCGCTCTCGCGGCAACGACGGCGGCACTGTCATCCAGTCTGTTCAACTGAACGGTTCCGGCATGGCGAACGACACATGGCAGGGCGCCATCCCCATGAAGTATCTCGACCGTCCGGGCGAAGGCGGCAACTGGCACTACTACGTCCAAGTCTACTTCACCTCGAACATGTCCACCCAGACTGTGACCTCCCGCTACGGCAAGGTCACAGAGATGAAGAACAACACCTCGACCCTCGGCGGCGGCACTGGCTCCGGCGGTGGCGTCGGCTCCGGTGGATCATCGGGCGGCGGTGGCGGTGGCGGCGGCGGGGAGATCGACCCCTATCCCGGCGGCGGCGGCGGCTTCGAACAGCAACCCACCATCAACTGACCAAGTGACCGGCCTTAACGGGCCGGTCTCACGGCTAAATATCACTACCCCACAAACCCATTCAGGAGACGCATGTCCCAGACCCCTACCGCTGCGGAGCAGTATCAAACCCTCGTCAAGCAAGAAGCTGAACTTCTGACCGGCAAGGCCCGCGCCCTCGAACAACTTGAGGCAATCAACTCCCAACTGACCGCCGTCCGGGCCGCGCTGCAAGGCGCACAACTCGGCTTCACGGTCGCGCAGCAGTCGCTCGAAAAAGACGCCCCGTCCGAGGCCGAACCGGCTTCCGATAAGGAGTAAGGTCGAATGAGCGGGCTGACGATCACCACTCTCGCCCAGCAGATTGAAGACCTCATCGGAAAATCAGAGCAGCAGACGAAAGCCGTCACTGCTTGGCTGGGTGGGTCCGCCGATGGTGGACCCAACAATGACGGCCGCTATCCCTTCGTGGATTTGGGCGGCCGTGAAATCCTCGTTCCTTCGCCCGCATCGTTCAGCGACATGACCTCCGGCCCGGCGGCGCAAGCCTCCGTTGCCAAGGTCGCGGCCGAACTGGCGCGCGATCTGGCGAAGGGTCACGCCGACCGCTCAGACGCCCAACGCATCCTTTCGGAAGCGGCTCGCGGCGCGGCGGTCGATGCGCGCAACCTCGCGCAGGAACATCGCAATCACGCTGGCACCCATGAGGCCAACGCTCGCTATTGGGCCGAACTCGCTCAAGGCTCCGGCCAGTCCTCGTCAGAGGATCGCGAGATCGTCGAACAGCTTGCAGAGCAGGTCGCCGACAATGCCGCGCTTGCAGCGCAGGACGCATCGGACGCGGCAGCGTCAGCAGCGTTGGCGGCGACGTTCGATCCGAACCTCTACGACAAGAAATCGGACAACTTGTCAGCGTCCCGCTTGACCGGAACGCTCGACCCGGCACGTCTTCCCTCGACCGTGTTCCAAGCTCCAATCGTGGCGTCTGGGAATATTGGATCACTGACCACTGCACAGCAGTCGGAAGTTCGTATCGGCTCGACCGTCGTCACGTCGGACGGGGTGTTCTGGTCATTCCTCGGCGGGATGAAAACGGCAGAAGCCAGCTACCGCGCCATGGCCGACACGACGCCGCCGTGGTCTTCCATCGCGGACAAGCCTTCGTTCTTCCCCTCGAACATCGTCAATGTTGCAGGGCTGCAATCGGCACTGGATGCGAAATCGAACAATGGCCACGGCCACGGCATCGCTGATGTCAGCGGGCTTCAAGCTGCGCTCGACGCAAAGTCCGCCGATGGCCACACCCATTCGTGGACTGGCATCTTGGATCGCCCGTCGATCTTCGCGTCGAACATCGCAAATGTCGCCGGGCTGCAATCCGCACTGGACGCCAAGTCAGCGACGGGACACGCCCATGCTTGGGACACGATCACCGGCAAGCCTTCCACCTTCCCCGCGACGGCGCACCTTCACAACATCACCGACGTTAATGGTCTGCTGGACTCGCTGAACGCTCGGGCCGTTCTCGGCGCGGCGGTCAACTTCTCGGCCGTCACCCTGAACACCGGCCTCGTCTACCCGGACGCCAATCATACCGTCATCAAGACCGGCCCCGGCGGCTCCGAACGCTACTGGCGTTTCGACGCGAACGGGACGCTCTACGCCCTGAACGGCGGCCTCTATACGAACTTCGATGTTCAGGCGATCCAGAGCGTCATCGTCGGCGATGCCAACAATGCAGCCAACTCGGTCACTATCGGCCGGGGTTCAATCGAGGTTCGGTCCCAACAATGGGGCGGCTACATCGACATCTCAGACCGAAGCTCGGCCGACATGGATTTCGGTGGCCGTGTCCAATACGCCAGCGGAAACCTGACGATCTCTCACGGCGCCGGTGGCAACATCGTGCTGGGCGCGGGGGCGGTCTACGCCAACAGCGGCGGCGCCTCTGGCGGTGTTCAGCAGGGCCGACTTCTGACGGAGAGCGGCACCGAGCAGATCATCGCCAAGCAACTGACGTTCCCTTCGACCCAGAACCCACAAGATGGGGCGGCGTTCGCTACCCTCGAAGTTCGGGGGTCGGGCGGCGGCTATGGCGCGTGGATGAAGTTCCACCGTCCGGGTGCTTACGGAACCTACTTCGGCATGTTCGAGGATGGGAAGTGGGGCTTCGGTGGATGGTCGGCCGGAGGCACGATCTACGAATTCTGGACGAGTAAGAACTTCGATCCGGCGTCTCGGATGGAGCGATACAATGACGGCTGGATTCAAACCCGCGACGGCAACGAACGCTTCTACTTCGCCACCAACGGTCGAACCTACATGCGCTCGCGCGATGGCTTCGAATGGCGGAATAACAGCGACGTTTGGCAAGCCATCCTGACAAACGATGGCGTGTTCGAAACCAAGAACACGATCTCGACGCTCGGGAACAATCTGAAGATTAGAGGCAACAGCCCGACGATCTATTTCAAGGACACCGACAACCGCTCGGCGATGATCCACGTCAACTCCAACAGGTTCTACGTCCTGCGAGGAAACGGCAACGATCAGGAAGGTTGGTCCACGGTCCCGAACAAAGGTTGGCCAATGGAGATCGACCTTGAGACCAACCACGCCACGTTCGGCGGTTCGATCTACCTGAACTCCGAATGGCTCCGCGTCCACGGCCAGACCGGCATTTATTGGGAAACCTATGGCGGTGGCTGGCACATGACCGACACTGGCTGGATCAGGGCGTATGGCTCCAAGGGTATCTACACCGCCGGTCAGGTTCGTGGCGGCACCGTCGTTGGCGAGTCTGACAGGCGCCTCAAGACGAACATCGCTCCGATCCACCCGCCGGGCCATCCAAGCCCTTCGCGGTATCGGCAAGTCCTTCCTGACATGCGCCTACGTCGTCTGGCGTCTTTGGAAGGACAACAACAAGACAGTCCTTATCGTCTCTGCTGGCGAGACAGGCGCGGCTGACAACGCCTCACTCATCAAAGGCATCATCTACCACGAGGCAGGGGACAAGCTGTGGGGTTCGCTGCGTCCCGGCCGCGACCAAAAATCCTCGACGCTCGCGTTCGACGTGGGCGGCAAGGGCGCCGACAAACAGCCCTCCGTGAAATGCATCGGCATCACGGGCCAGCTACCGGGCAACCGCGCCGACATCATCATCGGCGACGACGTTGAGAACCCACGAAACTCATGGACCGAGGATCAGCGCGACAAGCTTCGGCACCTGTTCGGCGAGTTCTCGAACATCATCAAGCCGCTCGACACGTCCGAGATCATCGTCCTTGGCACCCCTCAAACGGCAGAGTCGATCTACAACGGCCTCCCGCAGCGCGGCTACACCGTCCGCATCTGGACCGCCCGCTATCCACTCGCCGACAAGCTGGCGAATTATGGGGCCGCATTGGCTCCGATGCTGCTCGCCGACATCGAGCGCGACCCCAAGCTTTGCGAGCCTGTCGGCCTGTCGAAGCTTGGAGGGGCGCCGACCGATCCCGACCGCTTCACCGACGCCAAGCTGATCGAAAACGAACTGGACGGCACCGCCGCCGAGTTCATGCTTCAGATGATGCTCGACGTGACGTTGAGCGACGCGGAACGCTACCCCCTCAAGACCTCCGACCTCATCGTCATGGACGTGGACCCGCGACGCGGGCCGGTCTCGATGGCGTGGACCTCCGCGCCCGAATACCAAATAAAGGATATCGAGAACGTCGGATGGTCAGGCGACCGTCTCTACCGGCCGTTCAATGTCTCGGAGCTTTGGTCCGACTTCACCGGCTCGGTGATGCACATCGACCCCTCCGGTTCCGGCAAGGATGAGACGGCCTACGTCGTCACCAAGTTCCTCGGGACACGCATCTACATTCGGAAGTGGGGCGGGTTCGTGGACGGCACGTCTACCGAGACCCTGACCAAGCTGGCCGAGATCGCACGAGACGAGAAGGTCAATCTCGTGATGGTCGAAGACAACTTCGGCGACGGCATGTTCCGCCAACTGCTGTCCCCGATCCTCGCTCGCAAGCACCCTTGCAAGCTGGAAGGCCATAAGGTCTCAAGCATGAAGGAGAAGCGGATCGTCGGCGCCCTTGAGCCGGTCATGAAGCAACACCGTCTGGTCATCGACCTCGCTGTGGTGCGTGAAGACCTCAAGGCCGAGAGCCTACGCCGGGGCCTGTTCCAGATGACAAACATGACCGTCGTTCGCGGCGCGCTGCGCCATGACGACCGGATCGACGTGCTGGCCCAAGCCGCCGAATACTGGCGTCCATACCTCAACGCGGATGATGAGAAGCACGAGCGTCAGCACCTCGACAGACTGGACCGGGAGTTCGAAAAGAAGTTCTTCGCCGGGACGAATGTCGGCTCTCTATTGAACAAGGGCCGAGTCCGCGCCCGTGGCAGACGGATGCGTTAAGCCGCGATCAGCATGTCGTAGAAGTCGTCGATGACCAACACCGGCGGCTCACGCTCGGCACGGCAAGCGGCCGTCAGAGTGACCACATTCGACTTCGCAGCCTTCGCAGCCTTGACAGCTTCCTTCGCCGCCTTCTCCCGTTCCTTGAACTCACGATACTCGGCGCGCTTTCGCTCCATCAGTTCGTCGAGCATCGCCTTCGACGAACGCTCAATCGGCGCAGCCTCGACGCGGATTTCAAACTCCGCGTCGGGCGCCGCCAGCCGAATGCGCGCTTCCGTGTTCTCGAAGAACCGGGGGCTGATCTCCATACCGATGAAGTGGCGGCCAGCTTGAAGCGCGGCGACGCCCGTCGTGCCGCTTCCCATGGTGCAATCCAAAACCGTGTCGCCCTCGTTCGAGAACGTGCGGATCAGATAATCCATCAGCGCGACAGGCTTCTGGGTCTGGGGCGCGTTGCCACGACCCTTCACCTTCTCCCTGCGGCCGACGCTCGGGAACCAGAGGATCGAAGTCGGCCAGTTCGTATGGGTTTGATTGCGACCCCGCTGCGCGGACGGCCCGCTCAACTTGTAGAACGTATCCTTGTTCAGGCTGTTTCGGGACGTGACCGGCTTGTCCAATTCAGTCAGACCCTGCGGGTTATACGTCGGGTGGACCTTGGCGTTGTTCCCCATCCCGCCCTTGGCAAAGACCAAGACATCCTCATGCTGCGCGAGGACGCGATAGTCCTTATGCAGATGCTGCGTCTTGCGCGTCTTCGCCCAGATCATCGAGTAGCAGTAGAGGTCAGGAGCCGCCGCGATCAGCGCGGCCGAGAACCGGCCTTGTGCCGTCATGACGATGTTGCCCGTGGGGGAAAGAATGCGGCGGAACTCTCCGAACATCTTGTCCATCGGGACGATCTTATCCCACGCCTCGACCGACACCCCATAAGGCAGGTCCACAGCGATCAGGTCCACAGACTCGTCGGCCAGCTTCGTCATGGCGACGAGGCAGTCAGCGTTGAAAAGCGTCGCCTTAACCGCCTGACGCTTCACCGGCGCCGGAGGCGCAAGCGTCTCGACGGTGCAGTTCAGACGCTCCGCAGCCTTGGCGTTATAGCCCGCGTCCAGTTCGATCCCGATGTAGTGACGACCCGTCGCGCGAGCAGCGACACCCGTCGTCCCCGATCCACTGAACACATCGCAGATGATGTCGTGTTCCGGCTTGAGGTGTTCAAAGATTTTCTGGGGAAGTTCGACCGGCATAGGTGCCGGGTGGTTCGGGTCAATCTTCGCAGTCGGCCGGATCGACAGCACATCGAACAGCTTGCCCGACGTGGCGAACTTGAACTTCGGCTTGGCCAGCAAATGAATGAATTCGAAGCTCGGGTTCAGGAAATTCTTGTTGGGGGTGTAAGCCGCCTGACGATGCCAGATGATGCGCTGACGCAGGTGGGCGAGGATGTCCGCCGGGATCAGTTCTTCCGGCGTCAGGAGACGGCCTTTGAAGGGCTGATCCTTGTGCTGGAAAAAGATCGCACCATCGTCTTTCAGGACGCGCCAGCACTCGGCCAGCAGGTCATGCATCCACGCGACGTAATCGGCGTGGGTCAGGTCATCGCCGAACGAGGCGTAGCCCTCGGCCAGCTTGGCGTTCCACAGCGCACCGCCGCACTTATCGCCGCCGGGACGACGCTTGTTGTAGGGCGGCGAGAAAAAGAAAATCGAGACCGACGCGGACGGTTGAGCCTTGAGCCATTGTAGCGAATGACCCGTCACCAGACGGGCCGTGCTTCCCTCGGCAAAAGCCGGATCAGCGACAACGGCGAAACCTCCGCGAGCGGTCTTCTTCTGGGTCAAAGGGCGTCTCCCAAGCAGCGATAGATGTCTATCAAGCTGCCACAGGTCGGCCGGTCGTCAAGCATTTCGCCTGACTTTTCCGAAACTTACGCCACTCACACCACCCAGACCCAAAGATTGTCTCATGGATCGGCAGGGAGTCAATTAGAATGCCGAAAGTTATCAGCGACGATCCGTGTTATGCCGGGCGAGAATTACGGGAGATCGTCATGGGACTTTTCAGCGCACTGTTCGGATCGAAGCCGGAGAAGCGCGTCACGCTTCCCCGCAAACCCAGCAGAGCCGAAGCCATGAAGGCTTGGGGCGAAAAGACGAAGCCGGGCAGCGGCAACTACGTCCCAAAGCACAAACGCTGACAGGCTTTGCCTTGGCGAAGCTGTTCGCACCCCTTAAGTGATCGACGTTATGAAACGTCTCTCGCTGATCGCAGTTCTCGCCCTTATCGGTTGCACCCAAAAGCCGCCCGAGCCTCCGAAACCTCTTGAGTGGACCTCGCTCCCAGACGGTAGCAAGGCCACTGTCGGCGAGATCACAGTTCCCGAAAATCAGTTCTTTGATGGCCCATCCGCCGTCATGCGCTGCTGGCCCGAGGCTGGTGGTCAGGACTGCCTGATCGCCACTCGCGCAAGTTATGGGTTTATGGAGTTCATCAGGACAAAGACGCCCGCCCTACCCACGAACCATCGTCTCATCTTCGAACCGCCGGTGGGCTACCAGTGTGTCGTGTCGGTCGATGGCGGTTGGCAAGAGTCCGTGCATTCGTCCGCCGGTCAGATCAAACTGAACGTCGTCTCCTATATGGAGCATCCTCGCCCCGCCAGTTGGTCGAGGG
>ERZ1739169.19-NODE-19-length-78232-cov-16.074191_pt1 | contig 78232 bp, 77 predicted proteins | sample MGYA00581756_ERZ1739169 | MGnify/ENA primary metagenome ERZ1739169 (study PRJEB40789, sample SAMEA7425667) | Salamandra salamandra | biome: salamander skin | place: Germany | collected 2020-03 | study: cvxcv | reverse complement strand
GCCGCCGCGCTGCGGTCCAGCACCGCCTACGTGCAGGACCTGGCCACCTCCACCGTGATCTTCGCCAAGAACGAAAACGTGGTGCGCCCCATCGCCTCGATCTCCAAGCTGATGACCGCGGTCGTGGTGGTGGACGCCAACCAGCCGATGGACGAGATGCTGGAGATCACCGATGAAGACATCGACGGCCTCAAGCACACCACCTCGCGCCTGCGCGTGGGCACCAAGCTTTCGCGCGGCGACATGCTGCACCTGGCGCTGATGTCGTCCGAGAACCGCGCCGCCAACGCGCTGGGCCGCCACTATCCGGGCGGCCTGCCGGCCTTCGTCGCCGCCATGAACGCCAAGGCGCAGTCGCTGGGCATGAGCAGCACGCACTTCATCGAGCCCACCGGCCTGTCCAGCAACAACGTGTCGTCGCCGCATGACCTGGCCCGCCTGCTGCGCGCCGCGTCGCAGCGTCCGCTGATCCACCGCTACTCCACCGACACGGAGTACGACGTCGAGATCAACAACCGCACGCAGACCTTCCGCAACACCAACCTGCTGGTGCGCAAGCCCGACTGGGACATCAAGGTGTCCAAGACCGGCTACATCAACGAAGCCGGCGAATGCCTGGTGATGCTGGCGCGCATCAACGGCCGCGACCTGGCGATCGTGCTGCTGGACTCGCAGGGCAAGCTGTCGCGCATCGGCGATGCCGTGCGCATCCGCCGCATCGTGCAAAGCGAAGTGGCCATGGCCTCGACCCAGCCGGGCGGCTGATCCAGGCGCCCTCCGGCCACGAAAAAGCCCGATCGTCGATCGGGCTTTTTTTACGTCTGGCGGCGAGGCGGAATGCGGGCGGAAGCAAGCCGCGAGTGTCGCGCCCCGATGCCGCCGGCGCGGCGCTACGCCGCCACCGGCCGCTTGGACCGCAACGGCTGCGGGTCGTACATCGACGGCGGCAGCCCTTCCAGCACCGCCTGCGGATTGAGCGAGCGGATCGGCACCGCGGCATCGGCCGGGATGCGGCCCTCGGCCTGCAGCAGCTGATAGCGCAGGCAGCACACGCGCAGGAAGGAAGTGAAGTTCGCCGCCTCGCCGCGGTATTCCACCAGCTCGTCGTACAGGCGCTCGATCAGTTGCGTGACCCGCATGCCGTCGCGCGCCGCGATTTCCTCCAGCACCTGCCAGAACAATTGCTCCAGGCGCAGGCTGGTGGCCACCCCGTGCAGGCGCAGGGAGCGGGTTTCGGGGGCGTAGGACTGTTCGCTCGCGCGGATGAAGATTTCACACATGGGAGCTCCTGGGGCGGACACGAGGCTTGCGGGCCACTGTACGACGATAGCCGCCGGCCCGGCAAGACACCTCTGCCTCGGGGCATTCCCGCCCATTCTGCAACGATACGTTTCCTTCGCGCGGCTCGTCCGGAAGCCATTGATATAAATCAAGGTCTCGGACGCGTCCCCATCCGAGCATGCTAAGACTGATCTGACTTCGGAGGTAGCAATGAACAAAACCATGAAAGCCGCCGTGGCTCGCGCATTCGGCAGCCCCCTGGAAATCGAAGAGGTCGAAGTGCCGCGCCCCCGGGCCGGCGAACTGCTGGTCAAGATCGAGGCCTGCGGCGTCTGTCACACGGACCTGCACGCGGTCGAAGGCGACTGGCCGGTCAAGCCGAACCCGCCCTTCATCCCCGGTCACGAAGGCGTGGGCCACGTGGTGGCGGTCGGCGAAGGCGTCACGCACGTCAAGGAAGGCGACCGCGTCGGCATCCCCTGGCTGTACTCCGCCTGCGGCCATTGCGAACACTGCCTGGGCGGCTGGGAAACGCTGTGCGAGCAGCAGCAGAACGCGGGTTACTCCGTCAACGGCGGCTTCGCCGAGTACGCGCTGGCGGCGGCCGATTATGTCGGCCTGCTGCCCAAGAATGTCGGCTTCGTCGACATCGCCCCGGTGCTGTGCGCCGGCGTCACGGTCTACAAGGGCCTGAAGATGACCGACACGCGGCCTGGCAACTGGGTCGTGATCTCCGGCATCGGCGGCCTCGGCCACATGGCGGTGCAGTATGCGCGCGCCATGGGCCTGAACGTGGCGGCGGTGGACATCGACGATGACAAACTGGCCTTCGCCAAGCGTCTCGGCGCGGAGGTGGTCGTCAACGCCAAGACCACCGATCCGGCGGCGTACCTGAAGAAGGAGATCGGCGGCGCCCACGGCGCGCTGATCACGGCGGTCTCGCCCAAGGCCTTCGAGCAGGCGCTGGGCATGGTGCGGCGCGGCGGCACGGTGGCGCTCAACGGCCTGCCGCCGGGCGACTTCCCGCTGTCGATCTTCGACATGGTGCTCAACGGCGTGACGGTGCGCGGCTCGATCGTGGGTTCGCGCCTGGACCTGCAGGAATCGCTGCAGTTCGCCGAGGAGGGCAAGGTGCATGCCACCGTGGCCACCGAGAAGCTGGAGAACATCAACAGCGTGTTCGACCGCATGCGCCGCGGCCAGATCGAAGGCCGCATCGTGCTGGACATGGCGGCATAGCCGCCCGCGCCGTGACGGACGGAAAAAGGCGCCTGCCGCGGCAGGCGCCTTTTTCATTGCGGCATCCGCATTACGCGGCCTCAAGCTCTGGGCGCTCGCACGGGCCGAGCCATGTCAACGGCCGGCGCGCGGCACTCAGGGCGTGATCTTGGTGCCGAGCACGGCCAGGAACTGCGCCAGCCACGCCGGATGCGCGGGCCAGGCCGGCGCCGTCACCAGATTGCCGTCGGTATAGGCCTGGTCGATGCCGATCTCGGCGTAGGTGCCGCCGGCCAGCCGCACTTCCGGCGCGCACGCGGGATAGGCCGAGCAGGTGCGGCCTTCCAGGATGCCGGCGGCCGCCAGCAACTGGGCGCCGTGGCACACGGCGGCGATCGGCTTTGCGGCCTTGTCGAAGGCGCGCACGATCTCCAGCACTTTTTCGTTCAGGCGCAGGTATTCCGGCGCGCGGCCGCCGGGGATCACCAGGCCGTCGTAGGAGCCGGCCTCGACGCGGTCGAAATCGTAGTTCAGCGCGAAGTTGTGGCCGCGCTTTTCGCTGTAGGTCTGCGCGCCCTCGAAGTCGTGGATGGCGGTGGCGATGCTCTCGCCGGACTTCTTGCCGGGGCAGACCGCGTGCACCGTGTGTCCCACCGCCAGCAGCGTCTGGAACGGCACCATGGTTTCGTAGTCTTCGGCGTAGTCGCCGACCAGCATCAACAGTCTCTTGCTCATGATTGTCTCCTGGGGATGGGGGATCGCCGGCTGATGCACCCGAGGGGCGGGCGGCCGGTTCTTGATGTTCTACGATCCATTGTGCCCCCGCCCGCGTGAGCGGGGGTGGTAACGGGATACCACGCGGGGCGCAAGCATCCCCCAAGTGACGGCTCACGGCCCGCGCGGGCCGCGAGTCCGCTGCGCCCCTTATTCCAGCGCCACCGTCACCGGCTTGGCGCCCAGCAGGCTCACCAGCACGTTCGGGTCGATGCCCACCAGGTAGCCGCGGCGGCCGCCGTTGATGTAGACGACAGGGTACTGCAGCACCTCGGCCTCGACCCACACCGGCATCTTCTTGCGCGTGCCGAATGGCGAGGTGCCGCCGACCTGATAGCCCGAATGGCGCTGCGCCACGTCCGGCTTGCAGGGCTCGACCTTCTTCAGGCCGGCCTGGCGCGCCAGGTTCTTGGTGGAGACCTCGCGGTCGCCATGCATCACCACGATCAGCGGCTTGGCCGATTCGTCTTCCATCACCAGCGTCTTGACCACCGCGTGCGGATCCAGCCCCAGCTGGCGCGCGGCCTCGCCGGCGCCGCCGTGGTCGATGTAGTCGTAGGTGTGTTCGGTGTACGCCACCTTGTGCTGCTTGAGGAACTGGGTGGCGGGCGTTTCGGAAACGTGGCGGGCTTTGCTCATGGCGGGGCGCTGAAAAGGCGAAGGCAAAAGTGTAGGCACGCGGGCGCCGTGGCGCAAACGCCCTCAGCCGCGCGGATGATGCGTGGCGTGCAGCGCCTTCAGGCGTTCGCGCGCCACGTGGGTGTAGATCTGCGTGGTGGAGATGTCGGCGTGGCCCAGCAGCATCTGCACCACGCGCAGGTCGGCGCCGTGGTTCAGCAGATGCGTGGCGAAGGCGTGGCGCAGCACGTGCGGCGACAGCGGCGCGTGCACGCCCGCCAGCACCGCGTACTTCTTGACCAGTTGCCAGAACGCCTGGCGCGACATGGCCTCGGCCCGGCCGGTGATGAAGAGCGCGTCGCTGACGCGGCCGGCGGCCAGCTCGGGCCGCGCGGTCTTCAGGTATTGGTCGATCCAGTGCGCCGCCTCGGCGCCGAGCGGCACCAGGCGGTCCTTGCCGCCCTTGCCCAGCACCACGCGCACCACGCCCTCGTTCAAGCTGACGTCCAGCGCCCGCACCCCGACCAGTTCCGACACGCGCAGGCCGGTGGCGTACAGCGTCTCCAGCATGGCCCGGTCGCGCAGGCCGCGCGGCTGGCCCAGGTCGGGCGCGCGCAGCAGGGCATCCACCTGCTGCTCGGACAGCGTTTTGGGCAGGCGCGGCGGCTGCTTGGCGGCCACCAGCGTCAGACAGGGATCCTGCGCCGCGCGGTGTTCGCGCAGGGCCCAGGCGTAGAAGCGCCGCAGCGCGGCCAGGCGGCGGTTGGCGGTGGTGGCGCGGGTCTCTTCGTGGCGGAAGGCGAACCAGGCCTCGATATCGGCCTTGCCGGCCTCGGCCAGCGCCTTGGCGGGGCCGGCGGGCAGCGCCGGGGCCGAGGCCGCCTCGCCGTGGCGGTCGGCCATCTCGCGGGCGTAGGCCTCGGGGTCCTCGAGCCAGCGCGCGAAGCCGGTCAGGTCGCGCCGGTAGGCGGCCAGGGTGTTGGCCGACAGGCCGTCCTCGAGCCAGACGGCGTCGATGAAGGCGTCGATATCGGCCTGGGAAGCGAGCGGTTGGCGGGAATCGGACATGGAACGGAAATCAAGGCATCAAGAGACGTGCCCGAAGGCGGCCAGCGCCGGCGCAGGCGCGCGCAACGTTGCGACGCGCGCCGGCCACGTCAGGGGGATGGGCCACATTCTACGGCGGCGCTTGCGCCGTGCCCTCAGCGCCCCGCCACCGCCGCGGCGGCCGACTTGAGCCAGGTCTCGAACAGTTTCAGCGCCTCGGAACGCTCGCTGCGCTGCGGATAGCCGAAGTAGTAACCCTGGCTGACCGTCAGCGACTGCGCCACGGGCATCGCCAGCGCGCCCTGGTCCAGCGCCGGCTGCGCCAGGAAGCGCGGCATCAAGCCGACGCCCAGCCCGGCCTGCACCGCCGCCATCACCATGGTGAACAGCTCGTAGCGCGGACCGCCCGCGGCCTGGGGGCCATAGAGGTAATTGTTGGCGCCGTACCACTGGCGCCAGGCGTCGGGGCGCGAACTCAGGTGCAGGTGGGTCATGCCCGCCAGCGCGCCGGCGCCGGCCTCGGTCACGCGCCCCGCCAATTCGGGCGCGCAGACCGGCACCAGCTCGCGTTCCGGAAACAGCAGCACGCCCTGGGTGCCCGGCCACAGGGTGTCGCCGTGATACAGCGCGCCGTCGAACGGCTGGTCCTTGAACTGGAACGGCAGCGTGCGCACCGACAGGCTGACGGTGATGTCTGGCTGCTCGCGCTGGAAATCCGCCAGCCGCGGGATCAGCCAGGTGGTGGCCAGCGTCGGCACCACGGCGATGTGGATGCTGCGGCCCATGCCGGTGCGGCTGACCAGGCCAAAGGTGTCCTTCTCGATCTGGTCGAGATGATGGCGGATGCGTCCCGCATATTCCGCGCCGTGGTCGGTCAGCACGATGCGGCGCCGCACCCGCGTGAACAGCTGCACCCCCAGCCGCGCCTCCAGGCTGGCCACCTGGCGGTAGACCGCGCTGTGGGTCAGGGACAGCTCTTCGGCCGCCCGCGAAAAACTGCCCAGGCGGGCCGAGGCCTCGAAAGCCTGCAGGGCGCTGAGGTTGGGAATGCCGTTTCTCATGGAGCGGGAACCGCCGGGAAGGTGAAGAAGGCCGCAAACACCCGCCGCGCCTGCCGCGGCGCAACATCCGGGTCGTGCCGGCGGGTCACTAGATTGTGCAATTTTATCAATTGCGTTGTGCGATCAAGGAACATTATGCTCGGATGTCTTAATCTCGGCTCATCCTGACTCCCACCATGTCCCAGCAAGCATCCCGCCTCGGCGGCCACATCCTCGTCGACCAGCTCGTCGCCCAGGGCGTCAAACACGTTTTCTGCGTTCCCGGCGAGAGCTACCTGGCGGTGCTGGACGGCCTGCACGACGCCGACATCAAGGTCACCGTCTGCCGCCAGGAAGGCGGCGCGGCCATGATGGCCGACGCCCATGGCAAGCTGACCGGCGAACCCGGCATCTGCATGGTGACCCGCGGCCCGGGCGCGTCCAACGCGCTGGCCGGCGTGCACATCGCCAAGCAGGACTCGACCCCGATGATCCTGTTCGTCGGCCAGATCGAGCGCGGCATGCGCGAACGCGAGGCCTTCCAGGAAATGGACTACCGCGCCGTGTTCGGCACGCAGGCCAAATGGGTCACGGAAATCGACCAGGTCGAGCGCATCCCCGAACTGATCTCGCGCGCCTTCCACATCGCCACCTCGGGCCGTCCCGGCCCGGTGGTGATCGCGCTGCCCGAGGACATGCTGGTCGAGGCCGCGCAGGTAGCCGACGCGCCGCGCTACGAAGTCATCGACGCCGCCCCCACCGCTGGCCAGCTGGCCGACCTGGAGCAGTTGCTGGCCCAGGCCAGGAACCCCGTCGCCATCCTCGGCGGCACCCGCTGGGACGCGCGCGCGGTGCAGCAGTTCGCCGATTTCGCGCAGCGCCACGCGCTGCCCACGGCGGTGTCGTTCCGCCGCCAGATGCTGTTCCCGGCCGACCATCCGTGTTTCATCGGCGACGTCGGCCTGGGCATCAACCCCGCCCTGCTCAAGCGCGTGGCCGACGCCGACGTGGTACTGCTGGTCGGCGGCCGCATGTCGGAAAACCCCAGCCAGGCCTACACGCTGCTGGACATCCCGGTGCCCAAGCAGAAGCTGGTGCACGTGCATCCGGACGCGGGCGAACTGGCCCGCGTCTACCGCCCCACGCTGGCCATCAACACCTCGCCCGCCGCCTTCGCCGAAGCCGTGGCCGGCCTGAAGGCCCCCGCGCAGCCGGCCTGGGCCGAAGGCACGCAGGCCATGCGCGAGTCGTATCTGAAGTGGAGCGACCCGAGCACCGTCACCACCCCGGGCGCGCTGCAGCTGGGCCAGGTCATGGCCTACCTGGAAAAGACCCTGCCGGCCGACGCCATCATGACCAACGGTGCCGGCAACTACGCCACCTGGCTGCATCGCTTCCACCGCTTCACCCGCTTCGGCACGCAACTGGCGCCGACCTCGGGCTCGATGGGCTATGGCCTGCCGGCGGCCGTCGGCGCCAAGCGCGTCTGGCCCGACAAGACCGTGGTCTGCTTCGCCGGCGACGGCTGCTTCCTGATGCACGGCCAGGAGTTCGCCACCGCCGTGCAGTACGACCTGCCCATCATCGTGGTGCTGGTCGACAACGGCATGTACGGCACCATCCGCATGCACCAGGAAAAGCATTACCCCGGCCGCATTTCCGCCACCGAGCTGAAGAACCCGGACTTCGCCGACTACGCCCGCGCCTTCGGCGGCCACGGCGAACGCGTCGAGACCACCGAGCAGTTCGGCCCGGCCTTCGAGCGCGCGCTGGCCAGCGGCAAGCCGGCCATCCTGCACTGCTTCATCGACCCGCAGACCATCACGCCATCGACCACGCTGGACAAGATCCGCGACGCGGCGTTCAAGGCCCAGCACTGATACCCGAGCGGCGGCGGCAACCCCACGGCGACGCGCCCGCGCGCGTCGCGTAAACCCCGGGTTGCCGCGCCAATTATTTTAGGTTTAAACTTTCCAGATTCCGAAAACGGAAATCCATAGCGGAGACCCAGCATGTCCTCGAATCCCTCGTTCCATTGGCAAGATCCCCTGTTGCTGGACCAGCAGCTCACCGAAGAAGAACGCATGGTGCGCGATGCCGCCCACGCCTACTCGCAGGACAAGCTGGCCCCGCGCGTGCTGAACGCCTTCCGCAACGAAAAGACCGATCCGGAGATCTTCTCGGAAATGGGTGAGCTGGGCCTGCTGGGCGCCACCATCCCCGCCGAATACGGCGGCGCCGGCCTGAACTACGTCAGCTACGGCCTGATCGCCCGTGAAGTCGAGCGCATCGACTCCGGCTACCGTTCGATGATGAGCGTGCAGTCGTCGCTGGTGATGGTGCCCATCAACGAATTCGGCAGCGAAGCGCAGAAGCAGAAGTACCTGCCCAAGCTGGCCCGCGGCGAGTGGATCGGCTGCTTCGGCCTGACCGAACCCAACCACGGCTCCGACCCCGGCGGCATGGAAACGCGCGCGGTCAAGACCGCCGACGGCTACAAGCTGAGCGGCAACAAGATGTGGATCACCAACTCGCCCATCGCCGACGTGTTCGTGGTGTGGGCCAAGTGCGTCGGCGGCGAGTTCGACGGCAAGATCCGCGGCTTCATCCTCGACAAGGGCACCAAGGGCCTCTCCGCCCCCGCCATCCACGGCAAGGTCGGCCTGCGCGCCTCGATCACCGGTGAAATCGTCATGGACGAAGTGGAAGTGTCCGCCGACCAGATGATGCCCGGCGTGTCCGGCCTGAAGGGTCCGTTCACCTGCCTGAACTCGGCCCGCTACGGCATCGCCTGGGGCGCGATCGGCGCCGCCGAAGCCTGCTGGCACACCGCCCGCCAGTACACCCTGGACCGCAAGCAGTTCGGCCGCCCGCTGGCCGCCAATCAGCTGATCCAGAAGAAGCTGGCCGACATGCAGACCGAGATCACGCTGGCGCTGCAAGGCTGCCTGCGCCTGGGCCGCATGAAGGACGAAGGCACCGCCGCCGTCGAGATCACCTCGATCATGAAGCGCAACTCGTGCGGCAAGGCGCTGGACATCGCCCGCCTGGCCCGCGACATGCTGGGCGGCAACGGCATCTCCGACGAATTCGGCGTGGCCCGTCACCTGGTCAACCTGGAAGTGGTCAACACCTACGAAGGCACGCACGACGTGCACGCCCTGATCCTCGGCCGCGCGCAGACCGGCATCCAGGCCTTCTATTGATTTGATTTTGGCAGTTCGCCGCGCGGACGGAGCCCGGCTCTGCTCCCGACGCGCGGTTCGCCGGCGTGGCGAAGACTGTGCGCCCCTTTCGAGGGGCGTTTTTTTTGCCTGCGTGGCGTCGATCCCGGATGCGCATTAGGGTTATCAGGAGCTAGCCCGCTCCCGGTCCATGGCTTACGCTGCCTGCAATTGGCCTGGTGCCGGCCCGCAGCATCCGCCCGCCCGACCCCGGATTTTTCGTCACGACCAGGAGTCGCGCATGCAGGGCAGTCCCTCTCTCCGCCTGTGGGCGGGCATCGCCATCGCCTTTGCGAGCCACGGCGCGCTAGCCGCCACCACCCTCACCATGACCACCGAATACCCGGCCACCTCGATGCCCGGGCAAGGCGTGTCCACCTTCGCCGACCTGGTGCGCAGCAAGAGCGCGGGCCAGGTGGTGATCGACGCCAGCTTCGATGCCGCGCGCGGCATCAAGTCCGGCGACATGATCGACGCGGTCCAGGCGCGCAAGGTCGATGCCGGCGACGCCTTCGCCGGCGCGCTAGCCTCGAAGTACCCGCTGTTCGGGGTGTCCTCGCTGCCGTTCCTGGCCGACTCGCTGGCCAAGGCCCGCGCCCTGAACAAATCAGCCCGCCCGGCCTACGAGAAGCTGTTGGCCGCGCACGGCCAGAAGCTGCTCTACACCACGCCCTGGCCGGCCTCGGGCATCTGGTCCAAGGACAAGGTGGACAGCGTCGCCGCGTTGAAGGCGCTCAGCATCCGCACCTATGACGCGACCTCGCAGGACGTGATGCAGAAGGCCGGCGCGCGCGCCCAGAACATCTCGTTCGCCGATGCCATGCCGCGCATCGCCTCGGGCGAGGTCAACGCGGTGCTGTCCTCGGGCGACGGCGGCGCCGGCCGCAAGCTGTGGGAACACCTGCCGCGCTTCGCCGAGATCAACTACGCCATGCCGATCTCGGTGGCCACGATGAACCTGCAGGCCTATCAATCGCTGGACGCGAAGTCGCGCAAGGCCATCGACCAGGCCGCCGCGCAGACCGAGGCGGAACAGTGGAAGCGCATCGAAGGCCGGTTGCAGCAGAACTACGCCAACATGCGCAAGAACGGCGTGACGATCGACACCGCCGTGCCGATGCCGGTGCGCCAGGCGCTCAAGAGCGCGGCGGCGGACTCGGTGAAGCAATGGGAGGCCGCGGCGGGGACTGACGGGGTGAATATCCTGAAGGCGATGCGGCGGCCGTGATACGGCGTGGGCGCAACGCCTCATCGATACTCGGTCCAGAAATTCTGCGTCATGCTGTCGGCCACCACGCGATAGTTGATGCCGGGTGGAATCACCGCAGTAAGTGCCAACGTAATGCCGTTCTGCGTTGCGATGACGCGCGTGCCCATGATCCCGCCAACCATCAGATACATGTTTCCACCTGCGCTGGCGGTGGCGGATCCGACGATATAAATCGATATGGGCCGCCCGGTGGTGTTGGTGTACGTCACCCCGAACGCACGGGACGTTCCCACATCCACCAGGGCCTGACCGAAACCGAATATCTGTCCGCGCAAGGCCTGGAACGCCGCGTTGAGCGTCGCATGGTCGCTGGCCAGCTGCGCAACATCGACGCTGCCAACATTGCTGACTGCGGAGAAACCTTGGATGGTCCATACTCCATGCACCGAAATCGGCTTGGACTCGTCCGCGCCATTCAATGCCGTGAAATACGTGGCTACGGCTACGCCGCCTCCGGAGGCGAAGGATGCGGAGTTGCCCGCCGTGGGCCCGTACACACCCAGACCATGATTGTGTGATCGGTTCGTATCATTGGCGATGGCACCGTTGATGCTGGAGGTGCGCGCGCCATCGCCTCGAACATACAAGGCACCGAGGGAGCCGGCCGCCTTGCCGTTCATATCCGGCACCCTGATCGTGGAGGTCCCGTCTCCCAACGTATAGCTACCGCGCTTGAGCGGATCGGCCAGCCAGTCCGCGTCGGATACCACCGGCACCTTGCCACTTGTCACCATCCGCGCCAAGTCGGGAAAGATGGCCCGGCTGAGACTTTGGCCATCAGCGGGAATCTGGCCAGCGGGGATGGATTCCCGCAACGACCACCAGGCGACCGAACCGACCGGGGGTCCACCCGGAATCGACGGCAATTGCTCATGAGGCACCTTGCCTGCATCGTCCAAGGTGGCGACACCGCCCGCCTGGCCCTTTTCCGCCAACGGCACGGCATCCTGCGCCGCGGGCAGTTGCGCGGCGGGGACGCGCCCGTCGGCATCGAGCGTGGGCACGCCGCCCGGGCGGCCCTTGTCGGCGGCGGGAATCAGCGCCGGCAATTGGCCGGGAACGATGCGGCCGTCGGCCGCCAGGGTCGCGACGCCATTGGGCCGGGCCTTTTCAGCGGCGGGGATCAGGTCGGGCAATTGCACCGGCGTGATCTTGCCGTCCGCGGCCAGCGTGGCGACGCCGTCCGGCTGGCCCTTTTCGGCCAGCGGCACGGCAGGCACCGAGATTGGCAGATGATCGACAGGCACGCGGCCCGCGTCATCCAGCGGCGCGACGCCGCCGGGCGCCGATTTCTGCGACAGCGGCACGGCCGGCGGAGGCAGATGCGCGGCAGGCACCTTGCCTGCCGCGTCCAGCGGCGTCACGCCACCCGCCGCGCCTTTCTCGGCGGCGGGCACGGCGGCGTCCGCCTTGCGCTGGGCGGCGGCGGCGGACACTTCGACCGAGTCCACGCCGGCGCGGGTCTTGGCGAAGTTCTCGTTCACCACCACCATGGCGTCACGCAAGGTATCGCCGGTCTGGTCGTTCGGCGCATGGCCGACGTTGATGGGTTTGAGAAGTTGCATGGGAATCCTTGATTGAATATGGAATAGTCAGAGCGAAAAAGACCCGCCGTAGATGCGAGCGGGCCAAGATGAGATTCAGCGCGAATGAGGAATGCAACCTGCGAGCTGGAGATACGCTTGGTCTGCTGGGTCTTGCCGACGCGGGATATCTCAAAAGCGGCGTATGCCATCGCCGACCTTGATCCCGCCCAAAACGAGATCACTGGCATTGCGCGTCAGCGATATTCCTGCCAGAACAGATCGGCCGTGCTTGACCGCACACGATAGGTGTCCCCTGCGGGAATGGTCATGGTTGCACCGATCAATTCCGGCGACGAGGTCGCACGCGCCACTTGAACGTCCCATCCCCGAAGCTGCAGAATGACGTAGGCGTTCGCCGTAGCCGTGTTTGTGCTCACGGCAAGGACGATAGGCCGGCCTGTGTTATTCGTATAAGTGGTGCCGAGAACGCGCTGCGATGGCGAAAACACGCTCCAGGCCTGATCCACCCCGAATGCCTTTGCGATTCGCCCCTGGATAGCCTGAACGGCCGCATTCAGCGCAGCGTAGTCACTAGCCAGTTGGGGGACATCCACGCTGCCGGGATTGGTGACGGCACCGAATGCCTGGATGGTCCATACGCCCGAAATATTGGTGGGTCGCGTTTCCGTCGAGGTTCGCGCCATCCTCGATGCGTCGAAGCTCATATTGAAAAGCTGACCTGCCGATGTGCCGACTCCCGCCTGTATCACGAGATCAGCTTTCCGGAGCGCGCCGCTGCCCGGATCACCACCAGCGGCAAACGACGGCACATTGCCAATCATGCCCGTGATGTTCTGCAGCGTATCCCGCTGGACCAAGCCATTCGTGCTCATCGAGAGCGCGCCGTCACCCCGCAGGAAAGCGGCCCCTACGGCCCCGGCTGATTGACCATTCAAATCCGGAACCCGAATGGTCGCTGCCCCATCCCCCAACGTATAACTGCCCCGCTTGAGCGGATCCGCCAGCCAATCCGCTTCCGTCACCACCGGCACCTTGCCGCCTGTCACCATGGCCGCCAGGTCGGGAAAGGTGGCACGGCTGACGGTCTGCCCATCAGCCGGGATCTGGCCCGCCGGAATGGACGTGCGCAATGGCCACCAGGAAACCGACGCCACCGGGACGGCAGGCGCCATGACCCGAAGCTGGTAGGCACCGGACTTCCATTCGTACCAACCCGCCCCATCGACGTAGATATCGCCTGCGTCGAAGTTGGGCATGATCGTGGCCGTGCTGAAGGGTCCCACGACGCGCCACTGCTGCCATATGCCGCCAGCCATGGGGTTGCCCAGGCGGTGGAAGACATAGGGCTTGCGGCCCTGCACGGTAATGGTCAACTCTTGCGACAACAGGTCGCTGGCCATGATGGTGACATGCAGATAGCCGGCCCCCACGATATTGGGGAAGTTGGCGCCCATGACGTTGCCATTCGACCAGGCGTAGAGTGTGTTGTCAGCCGTCAACGTGCTGGCATCAACCGCGGTCCCACTAACAAGACGCACCCGGCGCATGGCCTCGCCTTCGGCAACCACCTTTTTCCAGGCCGACCAATTGCCGTTCGAGTCGGCGCGCATGCGCCACCAGCGCGTGGGATCCATCGACCAGCGAATGACCTCTTGCAAGGTCATGTTGGCGTAGGTCTGCACCCTCAGCATGCCCTGCCCCGTCCATCCTGGCGGCGCGTTCGGCGCCGTCGCGCGGATGTAGTAGTCATCGGCGATGGTCAGCTCGTTGAAGTCCGTCCCATCGGGGCGGGATTGAAGATCCGGGTAGCGCGAATTCGCGGCCGGCGCGCGGCGGCTCGCATCCAGGCTCATCACGCCGTTGGACGCGCCCTTTTCGGTTCTGGCGACGAAATCCCCGGGGACCGGCAGGTAGCCGGCCGGCACCTTTCCGGAAGCATCCAGCGGCGCGACGCCGCCCGGCGCGGATTTCTGCGACAGCGGGATCGCGGGCGGCGGCAGGTGCGCGGCCGGGACCTTGCCGGCGGCGTCCAGCGGCGTGACGCCGCCCGCGGCGCCCTTCTCCGATGCGGGCACGGCGGCGTCGGCCTTGCGTTGGGCGGCGGCGGCGGACACCTCGACCGCCTCCACGCCGACGCGGGTCTTGGCGAAGTTCTCGTTCACGAGCGCCATGGCGTCGCGCAAGGTGTCGCCGGTCTGGTCGTTCGGCGCGTGGCCGACGTTGATGGGTTTCAGGGATTGCATGAGGGGCCTCGATGAAAACGATGTGGGCGCCACAAGACAAAAGGCCCGCCGGCGATTGCCGGCGGGCCTGGATGTGGGCGGACCAATGCAAAAAGCCCGCTCGGATCACCAGGCGGGCTAGCGGAATCGCTGGACGCAATGGCCCCACGACGGAATCATGTTACGGGTGCGCGGCCTCGCGGACAAGCCAACTGCGACATGGGGCCGGGCCGGGCGGCGCTTGCCGCACCCGGCGCCTGGCACCGGGCAGGGTTCATTCCCCCGACAGGTCGAACAGGCTGGTGGCATCCAGCTCCAGCACGCTTTCATCGTGCTGGTTGATCACCGTCCAGGCCCAGGTGATGATGCCGAGGTCGGGACGCGAGGACGAGGTGCGCGCGCCCTGCACCCGCGCTTCCAGGCGCAGCTGGTCGCCGGGGCGCACCGGCATGCGCCAGCGCACTTCGCCCAGGCCGGGCGAGCCGAAGGATTCGGAATCGTGCAGCGCGGCGTCCACCGCCATCCGCATGGCCAGCGCGCAGGTGTGCCAGCCGCTGGCGATGAGGCCGCCCCAGCGGCCCTCGGCGGCGCGCTTGACGTCGGTGTGGAACCACTGCGGGTCGAATTTGCGGGCGAACTCGAGGATTTCGGCTTCCGTGATGGTGACCGGGCCGGCCTTGATCAGCATGCCGTCCTTGAAATCTGCGAACTTCATTGGTGGACTTCCCCTGGCGTGTGCGACCTCTCAATAGGTCTCGAAGTGCAGCCGCCCCTCGCGGCGCAGCACATCGTGCAGGATAGTCCAATCCTGTCCCGCTTGCATCGTCACCTCGCGCAAGGCGTCCAGCACGCCGACTTCCATGCCCTTCAGGCCGCACACGTAGATGCAGGTGTTGCGATCGGCCAGCAGCTCGCGCACGGCGGCGGCGCGTTCGCGGATCAGGTCCTGCACGTAGCGCTTGGGCTGGCCGGCTTCGCGCGACAGCGCCAGGTTGATGTCGATGAAGTCGCGCGGCAGCTTCATCAGCGGGCCGAAGTACGGCAGCTCGCGTTCGGTGCGGGCGCCGAAGAACAGCAGCAGCCGGCCGTTCTCGCCGGTCTCGATGCGGCGCCGGTAGCGCTCGGTCATGGCGCGCATCGGCGCCGAACCGGTGCCGGTGCAGATCATGATGAGGTTGGCGCGCGGGTGGTTCGGCATCAGGAAGGTGTGGCCGAACGGTCCGATCACCTGCACGGTATCGTTCTTGGCCAGGTCGCACAGGTAGTTGGAGCATACGCCGTGCGCCGACTGGCCCTGGTGGTCTTCGGTGACGCGTTTCACCGTCAGCGACAGGTTGTTGTAGCCGGCGCGCTCGCCGTCGCGCGGGCTGGCCAGCGAATACTGGCGCGCGTGGTGCGGCCGGCCCTGGGCGTCGGCGCCGGGCGGCAGGATGCCGATGGACTGGCCCTCCAGCACCGGGAATGGCAGCTCGCCGAAGTCCAGCACGATGTGGTGGATATCGCTGTCGGTGTCGGCGCCGGTGACGCGGTAGTTGCCGACCACGGTGGCGGTCACCGGCGCCTTGTGGGTGTAGAGATTGACGTAGGGATGCGCGGCGGACCACGGCGGCACGCTGGCGCCGGGCGCGGCGGATGGCATGACTGCCACGGCGGCAGCCGACGGCGGTTCGACGGCCGCGTCCGCAGCCGGTTGCGCGACGGCCGCGGCTTCCGGCAGCGGCTGCTCGCGCGGCAGTTCATCCCATCCCAGCTGGTCCTGCAACGAGTAGGCCTCGGTGCGCACCACCAGCCGCCAGTTGTCGATCGAGCCGGTCGGGCACGGCGGCACGCAGGCCATGCAGCCGTTGCAGATATCCGGGTCGACCACGTAGTTGTTGCTGTCGTGCGTGATCGCGTCGATCGGACAGGTTTCTTCGCAGGTGTTGCAGCGGATGCAGATCTCGGGGTCGATCAGATGCTGCTTCAGGACTTCTACGGGCAGGGCTGCGTTCATCGCGGTCATCCGAATGCGCGGCGCGGCGGCGCCAGGCGCCGCCGCGTGGCCTTAGTTGAAACGAACGTACTCGAAGTTCACGGGCTGGCGGTTGATGCCCATGACCGGCGGCGCGATCCAGTTGGCGAACTTGCCCGGCTCGGTCACGCGGCCCATCAGCGAGGCCACGAACGCGCGGTCCTCGGGCGTGGGCAGCCATTGGTGGCGATGCGCCTGCCATTGCGCCTCGGACAGGATCTCGCCCTCGGGCGACATGCGGATGCCGGCGAGCGTGCCGATCTGGCGGTTGAAGGCCTTGTGCGGCACCTGCAGGCGAAAGGCGATGCCGCTCTTTTCGATGACCTTGTTCCAGCGGCCGATGCCGGCCACCGAGTCGCGGATGAAGTCGTCGCGCAGCACTTCGTTGAGCGCGTTCAGCATCGGCACCTCGATTTCGCGCAGCCTGCCGTTGTCGACGGAGAGAACGCGGTAGGTGTCGTTCTTGAGCTGGTGGTCGTCGTTGCGCTTGCTCTCTTCGTAGCGGCCCTTCAGGCCGGAGCCGTAGAAGATGGCGGCGTTGGACGACTGGTCGGCGCCAAACAGGTCGATGGTGACGCTGTAGTGGAAGTTCAGGTAACGCTGGATCGTCGGCAGGTCGATGACGCCGGCGGCGCGCACGGCGGCCGGGTCGTCGGTCTTGAGTTGGTTCATCACTTCGCAGGTGCGCTGGATCACGCGCGAGATGCCGGATTCGCCCACGAACATGTGGTGCGCCTCTTCGGTCAGCATGAACTTGGTGGTGCGGGCCAGCGGGTCGAAGCTGGATTCGGCCAGCGCGCACAACTGGAACTTGCCGTCGCGGTCGGTGAAGTAGGTGAACATGTAGAACGCCAGCCAGTCTGGCGTCTTCTCGTTGAAGGCGCCGAGAATGCGCGGGTTGTCCGAATCGCCGGAGGTGCGCTGCAGCAGCGCATCGGCCTCTTCGCGGCCGTCGCGGCCGAAGTAGCGGTGCAGCAGGTAGACCATGGCCCACAGGTGGCGGCCTTCCTCGACGTTGATCTGGAACAGGTTGCGCAGGTCGTACTGCGACGGCGCCGTCAGGCCCAGGTGGCGCTGCTGCTCGATCGAGGCGGGCTCGGTGTCGCCCTGCGTGACGATGATGCGGCGCAGGTTGGCGCGGTGTTCGCCCGGCACGTCCTGCCAGACGTCTCGGCCCATGTTCTCGCCGAAGTGGATCTTGCGCTGGCCATCCTGCGGCGCCAGGAAGATGCCCCAGCGGTAGTCGGGCATGCGCACGTGGTTGAAGTGGGCCCAGCCGTCGGGCTCGACGCTGACGGCGGTGCGCAGGTAGACGTCGAAGCCGTGCGAACCGTCCGGGCCCATGTCCTGCCACCATTGCAGGTAGTTCGGCTGCCAGTGCTCCAGCGCGCGCTGCAGGGTGCGGTCGCCGGACAGGTTGACGTTATTGGGGATCTTGTCGCTGTAGTTGATGCCTGACATTGTCTCTGCTCCTGGATGGAAGGCCGCGTCGGGGCGGCGTCGGGTCTTGGGGCGGCGGCCGCGCTGCGCGGGCCGGCGCCGTGTCTCGGGACTTGCCGCGGGCGGCGCGCTAGACGCGGTTCCAGTCGAACGCGGCCTGCTCGCCCTTGCCGTACAGCTTGAGCGCGCCCTTCTCGCCCGCCGCGTTGGGGCGATTGAAGATCCAGTTCTGCCACGCGGTCAGGCGGCCGAAGATGCGCGTTTCCATGGTTTCGCGGCCGCCGAAGCGCAGGTTGGCTTCCAGGCCGGTCAGCGCGTCGGGCGACAGGGCGCGACGCTCTTCGAGCATCATGCGCACCTCGTCGTCCCAGTCGATGCTGTCGGGCGCGTAGGTCACCAGTCCCAGTTCCAGCGCGTCGCGCGCGGCCAGCGGCTGGCCGGCGCGGGCCCGCACCGCTTCCAGCGGCGCGGTTTCCTCGTAGAAGCGGCGTTGCAGGCGGCTCTGGCCGTTGACCATCGGGTAGGCGCCGAAGTTGGCCTCCCCCACGATCAACTGGGCCGCGTCGTGTTCTTCGCCGTCGCTGTCCAGCATGTAGCTGCGGTCGGCGGCCAGCGCCAGTTCCAGCAGCGTGCCGGCAAAGCACGAACCCGGTTCAACCAGCGCGAACAGGCTGCGCGAGGTCACGTCCAGGCGCGCCAGCGTGCGGCGCAGCAGGCCGGCGGTTTCGCGCACGAACCAGTGGTCGGCATGGCGTTGAAGCGCGGCGTCCGCCGCCAGCACGGCCTGCGCGTCGCCCTCGGTCTTGAAGATCCAGGTGCCGATGTCGAGTTCATTGGTGCGCAGCGACAGGATGGCGTCGTCCAGTTCGCGCGCCATCTGCAACGGCCACCAGGCCGCGCCGGTGGCCACGATGTCGGCCAGTTCCGATTCCACCGGCCCCTGCGGCGCGCGCACGGTCCAGGTGGCCTGCCGCTTGGCGCGATCCAGTTGCACATCGACGTAGCGGTACGACAAGGCATGGGCGCTTTCCTCGCGCGCCAGCGGCGTCAGCGCCACGCCGGCCTCGCCAGCGGGGCGGCGGCTGCCCTCGGCCAGCGCCCGCGCGCGCTCGCGCACCGCGGCCTCGAACTGCGCCGGCTTGACCACGTCGTCGACCAGGCGCCAGTCCTTGGCGCGCTGGCCGCGCACGCCTTCGACCAGGGTGCAGAAGATGTCGGCGTGATCGTGGCGCACGCGGCGCTTGTCCGTCACGCGGGTCAGGCCGCCGGTGCCGGGCAGCACGCCCAGCAGCGGCACTTCGGGCAACGCGACCGAAGACGAGCGGTCGTCGATCAGCAGGATCTCGTCGCAGGCCAGGGCCAGCTCGTAGCCGCCGCCGGCGCAGGCGCCGTTGAGCGCGGCGATGAATTTCAGGCCGCTGTGGCGGCTGGAGTCTTCGATGCCGTTGCGGGTTTCGTTGGTGAACTTGCAGAAGTTCACCTTCCAGGCATGCGAGGACAGGCCCAGCATGAAGATGTTGGCGCCCGAACAGAAGATGCGGTCCTTCATGCTGGTGACGACCACGCTGCGAACCTCGGGATGCTCGAAGCGGATGCGCTGCAGCGCGTCGTGCAGCTCGATGTCCACGCCCAGGTCGTAGGAATTGAGCTTGAGCTTGTAGCCGGGGCGCAGGCCGCCGTCCTCGGCCACGTCCATCGCCAGCGTGGCGACCGGGCCATCGAACGACAGACGCCAATGGCGGTACTGGGTGGGATCGGTCCGAAAGTCGACCTTGCTGGCGGTGCTGCTCATCGCTTGTCTCCTAATGCCCTAACCTGACAGGAAAAATACTGCACGACATGAATTATTATGCAGATTAGTGCAGGCGAAAATCAGCGTCAAGCAAAAGATGCACAAAAGTGCAGGTCGTCAGGGCCCCATCGAAGCGTCCTTCAATGAAGCCCCCCCTTCTCCGGACGGACAGGCCGACGCCCCGCCAAAGAAAAGGCCGCCCCAACGGGCGGCCCTGGCGGTCGGCGAAAGACGCGAGCGCTACAGCGGCAGGCCGCAGGCCTTGCGCACCTGGGTACGCAGGCCGGCGAAGCTCTCCTGCACCTCCAGATGGCTGGTGACCCAGGTCAGGTCGGCCTTGGCGTAGAAAGCCTCGCGCCCGGCCAGGATGCGCTTCAGGTCGGCCATGGCTTCGTTGTTGCCGGACATGGGGCGGAAATCGCCCTGCGCCATCACCCGGCCCATGTGCTCCTCGGGCGTGGCGCGCAGCCAGACCGTGTAGCAGTGCGCCAGCAGCAGGTTGAGCGTGGCCGGCTCGGACACCAGGCCGCCGGGGGTGGCCAGCACCATTTCCGGGTAGATCTGCACGGCCTCTTCCAGCGCCCGCCGCTCGTAGCGGCGGTAGGCGTTGGGGCCGTAGAGGTTATGGATTTCCAGGATGCTGCAGCCGGCCACGCGCTCGATCTCGCGGTTCAGCTCGACGAACGGGTAGCCGAGGTCATCGGCCAGCATCTGCCCCAGCGTCGATTTGCCGGCGCCGCGCAGGCCGATCAGCGCCACGCGCTGGGTGCGGTTGGGCCGCTGCGCGCCGGCGCCCACGCCGAACAGCTGGGTCAGCGCTTCGCGGGCGCGCTGCAGGTCGGACTCGGTGCGGCCGCTGAGTAGCTCGCGGATCAGCAACCAATCGGGCGATTCGGTGGTGACATCGCCCACCAGCTCGGCCAGCGCGCAGTTGAAGGCCTTGGCGATCTGCAACAGCACCAGGATCGAGGCATTGCCCACGCCGTGCTCGAGATTGGCCAGGTGCCGCTCGGACACGCCGGTCACCTGCGACAGGCCCTTGCGCGTCATGCCGCGGATGGCCCGCAGGCGGCGCACCCGCTCGCCCAATGCCACCAGGAAAGCTTCCCGCCTGGGTTCGGTTGGCGCCGCGTCTTCTAGCGCTTGGTTCATGGTGTAGCTGACTCCGCAAAAACCCTGATAACACCCGATTTATGCACTATAGTGCTTGACCCACATCAATGGAAGCACTATTTTTCCTTCAACAGCTTCAACAGGGCGTCAGGTGCGGCAAAACAGCACTGGACTGCATCCGCCGCTGAAGCGCCGACAGTGTATAGGAGGAGACCGGTGAGCACGCCAGAACGATTCCACGCCCTGATGCGCCAGGTGACGGGCCTGATGGCCGGCCAACCGCTGGACGGCGCCCTGCAGCAGCGCCTGAACCAGGAGGCCGGCCCCGACAGCGCGCTGTACGCCGACATCTTCGCCACCTGTAGGCAGGGCGTGGCCGACGGCTGGATGTGCAACCGCGAAGGCGGCGGCATCCGCTACGGCCGCGTCATCAAGCCGGCCGAGGACCTGGGCGGCTGTTCGGTCGACGTGGTCGACATGGACGATCTGGCCGGCCCGCACCACGCCCATCCCAACGGCGAGATCGACATGATCATGCCGCTGACCGACGCGGCGCGCTTCGACGGCCACGGCGCCGGCTGGCTGGTCTATGGCCCCGGCAGCGCCCACCGCCCCACCGTGACGCAGGGCCGCGCGCTGGTGCTGTACCTGCTGCCCGGCGGCGCCATCGAGTTCACCCGCGCATGAATCCGCGCCCCGCTTCCCCACAGCGCCCCGGCCGCGCCCCGCGTGGCCGGCCGGCTGCCGGCGCGGGCTGACCCGCGCCCCATGCCCTGTCCCCGGTCACGACAAGCCGCCAGATGCTTGCGGACCGCCGGACAGGCTGCCCCGCCCGCCAGGACACCAGGAGACAACCGTGAATGCCTGCCCCGCCGAACTGAACTTCGCCAGCCACCTGGCCGCCTTGAACGCGCCGCGCGCCGCCAAGCTGGCCTACATCGACGACACCCGCCAGCTCACCTACGGCGACCTGGCCGAGCGCGTGGCGCGCATGGCGGGCGCGCTGCGCCAGCTGGGGCTGCGGCGCGAGGAGCGCATCCTGCTGCTGATGCAGGACACGGCCGACTGGCCAGTGGTGTTCCTGGGCGCGCTGCATGCGGGCGTGGTGCCGGTCGCCGTGAACACCCTGCTGACGCCGGACGACTACGCCTACATCCTCAGCCACAGCCGCGTGCGGGCCGCCTTCGTCTCCGAGAACCTGCTGCCGACGCTGCAGGCCGCGCTGGCGCAGGCGCCCGGCGAGGTCGAGCACCTGGTGGTGTCACGTTCCGCGGCGGCGCTGCCCGCCGGCGCGCACCCGCTCGACGCGCTGCTGGCCGCCGCCCCGCTGGCGCCGGCCGCGCGCACGCTGTCCGATGAGATCGCCTTCTGGCTGTACTCGTCGGGCTCCACCGGCAAGCCCAAGGGCGTGGTCCACACCCATGGCAACCTGTGGCACACCGCCGAGCTGTATGCCAAGCCGGTGCTGGGCATCCGCGAAGACGACGTGGCGTTCTCGGCCGCCAAGCTGTTCTTCGCCTACGGGCTGGGGAACGGCCTGACCTTTCCGCTGTCGGTCGGCGCCACCGTCGTGCTGATGGCCGAGCGGCCCACGCCGCAGGCCGTGTTCCAGCGCCTGGTGCGGCACCGCCCGACCGTGTTCTACGGCGTGCCGACGCTGTACGCCAGCATGCTGGCCGCGCCCGACCTGCCGCCGCGCGAGCAGGTGGCGATGCGCGTCTGCACCTCGGCCGGCGAGGCCCTGCCGCGCGACATCGGCGAGCGCTTCCAGCGCCATTTCGGCTGTGACATCCTGGACGGCATCGGCTCGACCGAGATGCTGCACATCTTCATCTCGAACCGCGCCGGCCAGCTGCGCTACGGCACCACCGGCAAGCCGGTGCCCGGCTACGAGGTGCAATTGCGCGACGACAATGGCGCGCCGGTGGCCGCCGGCGCCATCGGCGACCTCTACATCAAGGGTCCCAGCGCCGCGCTGATGTACTGGAACAACCGCGACAAGACGCGCCAGTGCTTCCTGGGCGACTGGCTCAAGAGCGGCGACAAGTACATCTGCGATGCCGACGGCTACTACACCTATGCCGGCCGCAGCGACGACATGATCAAGGTCAGCGGCCAGTACGTGTCGCCGGTCGAGGTCGAGAACGTGCTGGTGCAGCACGAGGCGGTGCTGGAAGCCGCCGTGATCGGCGTGCCGGACCATGACGGGCTGGTCAAGACCAAGGCCTACGTGGTGCTGCGGCCCGGCTACGCGCCGGACGCGAGCACCGGCGCCGATCTGCAGCGCTATGTGAAGCAGCACCTGGCGCCCTTCAAGTATCCGCGCCAGATCGACTTCACCGACGAGCTGCCCAAGACCGCCACCGGCAAGATCCAGCGCTTCCGCCTGCGCCAGCTGGAACAGGTCACGCCATGAGCGCCGTGCCCGCTCCCGAGCCCGCTGCGCTGGTCCACGTGCGCGCGGCGGGCCGCGACCTGCGCCTGGAATACCAGTGGATCGCGGCGGCGCGCCACGACGCGCCGCTGCTGGTGTTCCTGCACGAAGGGCTGGGGTCCGTGTCGATGTGGAAGGACTGGCCGCGGCAGGCCTGCGCCGCCGCCGGCTGCCGCGGGCTGGTCTATTCGCGCTACGGCTATGGCCGCTCCACGCCGCTGGCCGCCGGTGAAAGGCGCCCGGTCGACTTCATGCACCGCGAGGCGGCCGACGCGCTGCCCGCGCTGCTCGCCGCGCTCGGCATCGACGCCAGCCGCGATCGGCCCGTCCTGTTCGGCCACAGCGATGGAGGCTCCATTGCGCTGCTCTACGCCGCCCTGCATCCCGGCGCGGTGGCGGGCGTGGTGGCGGCCGCGCCACACATCTTCGTCGAGGACCGCACCGTGGCGCACATCGAACAGGCGCGCCAGGCTTACCGGGACACGGACCTGCGCGCGCGGCTGGCGCGCCATCACGATGACGTCGATTCGGCCTTCCGCGGCTGGAACGACGTCTGGCTGGACCCGGCCTTCCGCCGCTGGAACATCGAGGCGCACCTGCCCCGCATCCGCTGCCCGGTCCTGGCGATGCAGGGCGTGGACGACGAGTACGGCACGCTCGAACAGATACGCGGCATCCGCCGCGCCGCGCCGCAGACACGGCTGCTGGAGATTCCCGACTGCCGCCACTCGCCGCACAAGGACCAGCCCGCCACCGTTATCCAGGCCATCGCCGGCTTCGTCGGCGCGCTGGACCAACCCGGCCGCCCCACCGGCAGCCCATGACAAGCACGGAGACACCACCATGACCCACGCCCTGACCCGGGCCGCGCTAGGCGCGGCGCTGATGCTGGCCGCAAGCGGCGCCCTGGCCGCCGACAAGCTCAAAGTCGGTTTCATGCTGCCCTACAGCGGCACCTTCGCCGCGCTCGGCACCGCCATCGAGAACGGCTTCAAGCTGTACGTGGCCGAACAGGGCGGCAAGCTCGGCGGGCGCGAGATCGAATACTTCAAGGTGGACGATGAGTCCAACCCGTCCAAGGCCGCCGAGAATGCCAACCGCCTGATCAAGCGCGACCAGGTCAACGTGCTGATCGGCACCGTGCATTCGGGCGTGGCGATGGCGCTGGCCAAGGCCGCCAAGGATGCCGACACCACCCTGATCGTGACGAACGCCGGCGCCAACGCCATCACCGGCCCGCTGTGCGGCCCCGGCATCTTCCGCACCTCGTTCACCAACTGGCAGCCGGCCTACGCCATGGGCCCGGTGGCCAAGGCGCGCGGCCACAAGACGGCGGTCACCATCACCTGGAAGTACGCGGCCGGCGACGAGGCCATCGGCGGCTTCAAGGAAGGCTTCGAGCAGGCCGGCGGCAAGGTGGTCAAGGAACTGAGCCTGCCCTTCCCCAACGTCGAATTCCAGTCGCTGCTGACCGAGATCGCCGCGCTCAAGCCCGACATGGTGTTCACCTTCTTCGCCGGCGGCGGCGCGGTGAAATTCGTGCAGGACTATCACGCCGCGGGACTGGACAAGACCATCCCGCTGTACGGCTCGGGCTTTCTCACCGACGGCACGCTGCAGGCGCAGGGCGCGTCGGCGCAGGGGCTGCTGACCACGCTGCACTATGCGGACGGCCTGAACACGCCGCGCGACAACGCCTTCCGCGCCGACTACAGCAAGGCCTACAACATGCAGCCCGATGTCTACGCGGTGCAAGGCTACGACGCCGCGCAGCTGATGCAGTCGGGGCTGGCGGCGGTCAAGGGCGACTTCGGCAAGAAGGCGGAGTTCCGCGAGGCCATGCGCGGCGCCACGGTCGACAGCCCGCGCGGCGCGTTCACGCTGTCCAAGGCCGGCAACCCGGTGCAGGACATCTACCTGCGCCGCGTCGACGGCCTGGAAAACAAGGTGGTGGACGTGGCCGTGCGCAAGCTGGCCGACCCCGCCCGCGGCTGCAAGCTCTAGGAACGGCGGCCCCATGGACGTCGGCATCCTGCTCATCCAGAGCCTGAACGCCTTCCAGTACGGCCTGTTGCTGTTCCTGGTGGCCAGCGGGCTCACGCTGATCTTCGGCATCATGGGGATCATCAACCTGGCGCACGGCAGCTTCTACATGATCGGCGCCTACATGGCGTTCGCGCTGGGGCCGGCGGTGGACCGCTGGCTCGGCGGCGGCTTCGTCGCCACCCTGGCGGTGTGCGTGCTGGCCGCGGCCGCGCTCGGCTATCTGCTGGAGGCGGCGTTCTTCAGCTACCTGTACCGCCGCAACCACCTGCAGCAGGTGCTGATGACCTACGGCCTGATCCTGGTGTTCGAGGAGCTGCGCAGCATCCTGGTCGGCAACGACGTCCACGGCGTGCCGCTGCCGTCCTGGCTGCAGGGCAGCATCGCGCTGGGCGACGTGATGACCTATCCGGTGTACCGGCTGTTCATCTCGGCGGTGGGCATCGCGGTGGCGCTGCTGCTGTACTGGGTCATCGCGCGCACGCGGCTCGGCATGATGCTGCGCGCCGGCGCCAGCAACCGCGAGATGACCGGATCGCTGGGCATCGACGTCAACAAGCTGTACCGGCTGGTGTTCGCCGCCGGCGTGGCGCTGGCGGCGCTGGCCGGCAGCATCGCCGCGCCGGTGTCGTCGGTGTATCCGGGCATGGGCAACGGCGTGCTCATCATCTGCTTCGTGGTGGTGGTGATCGGCGGCATCGGTTCGATCCGCGGCGCGTTCCTGGCGGCAATGCTGGTGGGCGTGGTCGAGACCTTCGGCCAGGTGCTGTTCCCCGCCGCCGCGGGCGTGCTGGTGTACGTGCTGATGGCCGCGATTCTGCTGTGCAAGCCCGAAGGGCTGTTCAAACAGGGCTGACCATGAATGTGAATCGACTCCTGCCTGTCGCGACCCTGCTGGCGCTGGCCGCCTTCGCCTGGAGCGGCAGCGACTACTACACCGGCCTGGCCGTGAAGATCATGATCTATGCGGTGTTCGCGCTCAGCCTGCAGTTGCTGGTGGGCGGCGCGGGGCTGGTCAGCCTGGGGCACGCGGCGTTCTTCGGCATCGGCGCCTATGCTGCCGCGCTGCTGTCGCCGTCATCGGAAGCGGCCAGCCTGTGGTGGCTGCTGCCGGCGGCGCTGCTGGCCGCGGCCGCCTACGCCGCGCTGACCGGCGCGCTGGCGCTGCGCACGCGCGGCGTGTACTTCATCATGGTGACGCTGGCCTTCGCGCAGATGGCGTACTACGTGTTCCACGACACCAAGGTCGGCGGCGGCAGCGACGGCATCTACCTGTATTTCCGGCCGCGGGCCGAGATCGGCGGCTGGCTGCCGTTCGACCTGGACCAGGGCAACGCCTACTACTTCTTCGTGCTGGCCTGCCTGGCGTTGACCTGGGGCTTCCTGGCCCTGCTGCGGCGCTCGCCCTTCGGCGCGGCGCTGGCCGGCATCCGCATCAACGAACAGCGCATGCGGGCGGCCGGCTATTCGACCTATCCGTACAAGCTGGCGGCGTATGTGATCGGCGCCGCGCTGGCGGGGCTGGCCGGCTTCCTGTTCGCGCTCAAGGACGGCTTCGTCACGCCCGAGCTGCTGGCCTGGGAACAATCAGGGCTGGTGCTGCTGATGGTGATCCTGGGCGGCATGGGCAGCCTGGGCGGCGCGGTGCTGGGCACGGCGACGCTGGTGCTGCTGCAGGAACTGTTCCAGTCGCAGGCGCTGTTCGGCGACTACGCGCGCCACTGGCACCTGCCGCTGGGCCTGGCCATCATCGCGCTGGTGGCGCTGCTGCCCGACGGGCTGGCCGGCCTGCCGGCGCAATGGCGCCGGCGCCACGCCCGCCACGCCCCGAACACGCCGGCCGCGCCGGCCGCATCGCCTGCCGCCAAACCGCTGCCTCTGCCGATCCAAGGAGAGCCCCATGCCTGATCCCCTGCTGACCGCCGACGCGGTCACCCGGCGCTTCGGCGGCCTGACCGCCGTCAACGGCGTGTCGCTGGCATTGCAACGCGGTGAAGTGCATGCCGTCATCGGCACCAACGGCGCGGGCAAGTCGACCCTCATCAACATCCTGTCCGGCGAACTGGCGCCCAGCAGCGGCCAGGTGTCGCTGGGCGGGCGCGACATCACCGCCTGGGGCCAGCCCGAGCGCGCCCGCGCCGGCCTGGGCCGCAGCTACCAGCGCTCGACCCTGTTCCCGGAACTAAGCGTGTTCGAGAACTGCCGGCTGGCCGCTCAGGCGCGGCGCCAGCGCTTCTGGCACTGGTGGCGGCCGGCCTCGGCCTGCGCGGTCAGCGCCGACCTGGCCGCGCAGGCGCTGGAGCGCACCGGCCTGGCGGCCGACGCCGCGCGGCCGGCGGGCCTGCTGCCGCATGGCCGCAAGCGCCAGCTCGAGATCGCCATGTGCCTGGCCGGCGAACCGCGGGTGCTGCTGCTGGACGAGCCGCTGGCGGGCATGGGCCCGGAGGAAACCGACCGCATCCTGGCGCTGCTGCAGACGCTCAAGGCCAACCACGCCATCCTGCTGGTGGAGCACGACATGGACGCGGTGTTCCGCATCGCCGACACCATCACGGTGATGGTCAACGGCAGCAGCATCGCCAGCGGCGACCCGGCGCGGATCCGCGCCAATGCCGAGGTTCGCACCGCCTACCTGGGCGAGGACCTGGACGGAGCACACCCATGCGCGCACTGATCGAAGCCGACGGCCTGCACGTGTACTACGGCGCCAGCCACGTGCTGCGCGGCGTCGGCCTGCGCATCGGGGCCGGCGAGTCCGTGGGACTGGTGGGCCGCAACGGCATGGGCAAGACCACGCTGATCCGCAGCCTGGTCGGCCAGGTGCGCAGCGCCCAGGGCCGCGTAGCGGTGCGCGGCGCCGACTGCACCCGCGCCCGGCCGCACTCCATCGCGCAGATGGGCGTGGCCTACGTGCCCGAGGGCCGCGGCATCTTCCCCAACCTGAGCGTGCGCGAGAACCTGCTGGTGGCGGCGCGCGCCGGCGAACAGGGACGGCGCGACTGGACCTATGCGCGGGTACTGGAGACCTTTCCGCGCCTGACGGAACGGCTGGGCCATGGCGGCCAGCAGTTGTCGGGCGGCGAGCAGCAGATGCTGGCGATCGGCCGGGCATTGATGACCAACCCCGACCTGCTGATCCTGGATGAAGCCACCGAAGGCCTGGCGCCGCTGATCGTGGCCGAGATCTGGAGGATCATCCGGCAGATCCGCGCCACCGGCATGTCGACGCTGATCGTCGACCGCAACTACCGCGCGGTGCTGGCGCACACCGACCGCTGCCTGGTGATGGAAAAGGGATTGATCGTGCAGGACGGCGACAGCGCGGCGCTGGCCGCCGCGCCCGAACAGCTGACGCGCTACCTGGGCGTCTGATTGCCCCGCGCCGCCTGCTCGCGGCGCGGGGCCGGCGCGTCAGATCAGCGCTTCGATCAGGAACGGACCGCGGCGCTTCAGGCCGTCCTGCAAGGCGCGGGCGAAGCCTTCCACGGTATCGACGCTGACCGCCTCCACGCCCATGCCGCGCGCCAGGTGCGTCCAGTCCAGATACGGCTCTTCCAGGTCGAGCATGCGGCGCGCGTTGCGGCCCGGCTCCTGCACGCCCACGTTCTTCATTTCGCCGTGCAGCGTGGCATAGGAACGGTTGGCCAGGATCACCGTCAGGCAGTCCAGGTTCTCGCGCGCCTGCGTCCACAGCGCCTGCAAGGTGTACATGCCGCTGCCGTCCGCCTGCAGGGTGATGACCTTGCGGTCCGGGCAGGCCACCGCCGCGCCGGCCGCCATCGGCAGGCCGATGCCGATGGCGCCGCCGGTCAGCATCAGCCAGTCGTGCGGCGCGCTGCTGGCGCTGTAGATCGGGAATTCGCGGCCCTGGGTGATCGACTCGTCGCAGACGATGGCGTTCTCGGGCAGGTGGTGCGCCACCAGGATGTTGACGGCGGCGCCGGTCAGCTTGCCGCTGGCCGGCACCTCGTAGGCCGGCGCGGGCGCCGCCAGGCGCGGCGCGTCGGCGGCGATGCCGAGTTCGTCGGCCAGCCACTCCAGCGCGTGCGCCAGGTCCTGCTCGACGGTGGCCAGCACGATCTTCTCGCAATCCTCGGGCGCCAGCAGGCTGGGCTTGCCGGGATAGGCGAAAAAGCCCACCGGCGCCTTGGCGCCGACCAGCACCAGGTGGCGCACGTCCTTGAGCTTGGCCACGGCCAGGTCGATCGGGTACGGCAGCCTGTCCACCGGCGTGCGGTCGCCGCCGCGCTCGATGCGGCGGTTGGAGGTTTCGGACAGCAGCCGCACGCCGGTGGCGCGGGCGATGCGGCCGGCGGCCTTGAGGGCGCGTTCGCGCAGCGCGGTGCTGCCCAACAGCAGCGTGGTGGTTTCGCCGGAACGGATCGCCTTGGCGGCGGCGCGCACCGCCTCGACCGTGGTGTGCGGCACGGCTTCGTCGACCACCTTGACCACCGCGGTGTCCGCCGGCAGTTCGGTCCAGGCGGAGTTGGCCGGCAGGATCAGGGTGGCGATGTTGCCCGGATGGCGGCGCGCCACGGTGATGGCCTCGGCGGCGTCAGCCGACATCGATTCGGCCGACATGCCGCGCTTGACCCAGTGCGACATGGGCCGCGCCACGCCTTCGACGTCGCTGGTGAGCGGGGCGTCGTACTGCACGTGGTAGGTGGCGTGGTCGCCGACGATGTTGACCATCGGCGTGCGCGCGCGCTTGGCGTTGTGCAGGTTGGCCAGGCCGTTGCCCAGGCCCGGCCCCAGGTGCAGCAACGTCGCCGCCGGCTTGTCGGCCATGCGCGCGTAGCCATCGGCGGCGCCCGTCACCACGCCTTCGAACAGGCCCAGCACGCAGCGCATCTTCGGTTTGCGATCCAGCGCCGCGACGAAGTGCATCTCGGACGTGCCCGGGTTGGCAAAGCAGACGTCCACATCATTGGCCAGAAGGGTATCGCAAAGACTATCAGCGCCGTTCATCGTGTTTCCCTGGTTGTAGGTGTTGGCTCGGGCCGGCGGCTGCTTGCCGGCCCGATAGGCATGATAGGTAGCGTAGCGCAAACCGGGTAGAGCCATTTGCGCGGGTCGGCATGGAACCATTCCCCAGGTTCCGGCAACCGGAATTCAGGCCGCTCCCAAGGCGGTGCCGCCAGGAGAAGGCCGCGCCTACGCCAGGATCTGTCCCAGAAATGCCTGCGCCCGCTCCGAACGCGGCGCCCGGAAGAAATTGTCCGGCGTGTCGGTCTCGACGATCGCGCCCTGGTCCATGAACACCACCCGGTCGCCCACCTCCCGCGCGAAGCCCATCTCGTGGGTCACGCAGACCATGGTCATGCCCTCGCGCGCCAGCGCCACCATGGTGTCCAGCACCTCCTTGACCATCTCCGGATCGAGCGCCGAGGTCGGCTCATCGAACAGCATGATCTTGGGCTGCATGCACAACGCGCGGGCGATTGCCACGCGCTGCTTCTGGCCGCCGGACAACTGGCCCGGATACTTGGCGGCGTGCTGCGGGATCTTGACGCGCTCCAGGTACTGCATGGCGCGGCTTTCCGCCTCCGCCGGCGCCACGCCCTTGACCAGCATCGGCGCCAGCGTGCAGTTTTCCAGCACCGTCAGGTGCGGGAACAGGTTGAAGTGCTGGAACACCATGCCCACCTCGGCGCGGATGCGCTCGATGTTGCCGACGTCGTCGTTCAGCTCGATGCCGTCGACCACGATGGTGCCCTGCTGGTGCTCTTCCAGCCGATTCAGCAGGCGGATGGTGGTGGACTTGCCCGAGCCGGACGGGCCGCACAGGATCAGCTTTTCACCGGGGCGGACCTCCAGGTCCAGCCCGTCCAGCACCTTGAAATCGCCATACCATTTGGATACGCCCCGCATCGTGATGATCGGCGCCGCGTAGTTCAATCCGTCCATCGCGTCAGGCCTTGGAAATGTCATGGTTGTCGCCGGCGCCGCTCCAGTAGCCCGGCACGGTCAGGCGCTTTTCCGAGCGCCGGAACAGATAGGCCAGCACGCTGCACAGCGCAAAATAGATGACGCCCACCATGGTGTAGACCGTCAGCGCCTGGAAGGTCGCGCCCGCCAGCATTTCGCCGGCGCGCATCAGTTCGTAGACACTGATCACCGCCACCAGCGAGGTCTCCTTGACCAGCACCAGCGCGTAGTTGCCCAGCGCCGGGAAGATGGTGCGCAGCGCCTGCGGCAGCACGATGCGCTGCAGCCGCTGCGTGCGCCGCAACCCCAGCGCGCGCGCCGCCTCGTACTGGCCGGCATCCACCGACTGGATGCCGCTGCGGAACAGCTCGGCCAGGTAGGCGCCGAAATTCAGCGTCAGCCCCAGCACGCCGGCCACGAAGCCGTTGATCACCACGCCTAGCTCCGGCAGGCCGTAGTAGATGTAGAACAGCTGCAGCAGCAGCGGCGTGCCACGGATGATGTCGATGTAGACGCGCGCGGCGCGGCTCAGCGCCGGCCGCCGCGACAGGCGGCACAGGCACACCACCAGGCCCAGCGCCACCGCCAGGAAAGCCGAACAGAAGAACAGCGCCAGGGTCCAGAGCGTGCCCTCGGCCAGGGGACTCAGGTACATGCGCAACGTAGCGAAATCCAATTCTTGCTCCTTAACTCGTGCTGCTGATCCGTGCGGCGGCGGCCCTACTTGCTGAGCAGGTCGGACACGCCCCACTTCTGCCCGATGGCGGCGAGTTCGCCGTTGCGCTTCATCTCGGCCAGCGCGGCGTTGACGGCCTCCAGCAGCGCCGTGTTGCCCTTCTGCACCGCCATGCCCACCTGCCACTTGCGCTGCGGCTGGTAGCCGGTGTCCAGCTTCACGCCCGGGATGTTCTTGGTCTTGATCTGGTAGATGATGCTGGGCGGATCGACGATGCCCAGGTCGACGCGGCCGGCGCGCACGTCGGCCAGCAGCGTGGAATAGTCCTGGTAGGTCGAGACCTTGGTGCCGGGCATGTCCTTGATCATGTTGAACTGCACCGAGTCCACCAGCACGCCGACCTTCTGGCCCTGCATGTCCTCGAACTTGGCGTAGCGGCGGGTGGCCTTGTCGCTGACCACGATGCCCTCGCCCCATTCGTACACGGGCGCCGAAAAGTCGATGGCGCGGGCCCGCTCCTCGGTGATGAACAGCGGCGCCGACATCAGATCGGCGCGGCCCGAGGTCAGCGTCGGAATCAGGCCCGAGAACGGCACGTCGGCCAGCTTGTCGCTCGCGCCCAGGTGCTTGGCGACCGCGGCGGCCACGTCCACCATGATGCCTTCGAGCCGGTTCGACTGCGGGTTCTTGAAGCCGTGCGGCGGCGCCGACGCGGTGGTGACCACGTTCAAGGTCTTGTCGGCGCGCACCTCGTCGAGCGTGCGCGCCATGCTGGCGCCGGCCTGGGCCAGCAACGCGGCCGAAGCCAGGCCGAGCAGGATGGATTTGAGTTTCATGCAATTCCCCTTGTATGAAATGGATGCCGCAATGCGCCGGTTCAGTCCGGACGTCCTTGCGGGTACTGCCGTACCGCCACCGCCGCCAACGCGCAGAATTCCTGCATGACGGTGGCGGCCAGGAACGCCGTGGCGCCCTGCACGTCCTGCGGCGGCGAAACGGTATTGACGTCGAAGGCCACGAAGTTGAGTCCGGCCAGCTGGCGCAGCAGGGCCAGCCCTTCCTTGGGCGACAGGCCGCCCCACTCCGGCGTGCAGACGCCGGGCGCGCAGGACGGGTCGAAGATGTCCATGTCGAAGCACAGGTACACCGGCCTCTCGCCGATCTGTTGCTTGATGGCGTCGAGCGCGCCCTTCTGGTCCTCGTCGAACTCGTCGAAGGGCATGATGGTGTAGCCGACCTCGCGGCCGAACTCGATGACGCCCGGCATGAACGAACTGCCGCGTGTGCCCACGTGGAAGCTGCGCCGCACGTCCAGCAGGCCTTCCTCGGCGGCGCGGGTGAAGGTGGTGGCGGTGTTGTAGCCAGGGATCGGATAGGTGTCGGTGTGCGAGTCGAAATGCAGCACCACGAAGTCCGGGTGGCGTTGCGCCACGGCGCGCAGTTGCGGCAGCGTCACGGCGCCGTCGCCGCCCATCGAGATCGGGATCGCGCCGGCGTCGAGGATGGCGCCGATGCCGGCCTCGATCAGCGGGTACGACGCGTCCGGATCGCCGGGATGGCAGGCCACGTTGCCGACGTCGATCACGCGCAGGAACTCGGGCGGATTGTCGATGCCATGGCGGCGGAAGATGTCCACCGGCCGCAACAGCCGCGACTGTTCGCGGATCGCGTCCGGCCCCTGGCGCGAACCGACCCGGAACGGATGCGTGCCGCAGTCGAACGGGATGCCCACGACGCAGGCGCGCGCGGCGCCGGTTCCGGCGGCGCGGGCCGGCGGCAGGCCCATGAATCCCGACACGGGATGAAAGCGGACTTCGGCGGACGACGGCACAGCGCGGCTCCTTGGCGACGGCCCGCAAACGAGTGGCGGACCGAAATTTTAGATTCGATCAAATCGCTATACGATACGATCGTGTCAAAAATAGATTAACGCGCGCGCCAATGCCTCGCCAATTAGGGTGTTCCCCCTGATTGGAAAATTAATATCCGATCAAAACAGTATGGAATTGGCGCAACGGCGCACCCGGCTGGTGCATCGCCAACGCCCTGAATCAGCGCTTCGAATCAGCCCCCTCGGTTCGCGCCCGCGGGGACAATGCCCCAAGGCCGCGCCCGTGACGGAACGCCACCGCGATCAGGCCTCGTCGTCGTCCAGCGGCGCGGCGCGCAAGGCGCCCCCCGGCGGTTCGAGTTCGTAGAACGGATGCGAGCGCCCCAGCGTGCGCGACGCGCTGATGGCGTGCGCCGTCTCCACCACCTGCGGCCCGAACACGGCCTGCGCCTGCTCGAACGACCAGCGGCTCGACGGCACCGAGACATTGACGGCGCCCTGCGGCGTGCCGCCCGCATCCAGCACCGCCGCGCTGACGGTGATGTCGCCCGGATAGAACTCGCCGTTGGAACGCGCGTAGCCATGGCGGCGCGCGAATTCCAGTTCGGCCAGCAGCGCGTCCAGGTCGGTGATCGTGGCCGCGGTATACGCCTTGCGCTCACAGCGTTCCAGCAGCCCGCGCGCCACCTGCGGATCGAGCCGCGCCAGCACCGCGCGCCCCGCCGCCGTGCAATACAGCGGCAGCCGCATGCCGACCGGCATGTTGACGAACATTTCCTTGTGAGTGGCGAAGCGCGCCACGTAGACCATGTCCAGCCCGTCGGGCTCGGCCAGGCTGCAGGTTTCCTGGCAGTTGCGGTTGAGCGCGTGCAGGAACGGATTGCCGCCCAGCACCAGCGCGCTGGTCTGCACGTACTTCATGCCCAGCTCCAGCGACCACGGGCCCAGCGAGAACTTCTTGCTGGCCGGGTCCTTGCGCAGGTAGCCCAGCGTCCACAGCGTATGCGTGAAGCGCTGCACCGAACTCTTGCTCAGGCCGGTGGCCTCGGCCAGCTCCGGCAGCGTCATCGCCGGCCGCCCTTCGCTGAAGGCCCGCAGCACGGAAACGCCGCGCGCCAGCGCGGCGATGAACAAGGGGGAATCCTCGGGTCGGGTCTGCGTCATGGCGCGGGATGCGTCCGGTGGAAAAGCGCATAGCGTACCGCATAACGGTGCAGCCATATCGCATGACGATCCTGTCATCTATCCCCGAGGCCGCCCATCAAACAAAACGGCCCGCGCGAGGCGGGCCGTCCAGGGTCACCTCACCGCGTTCAGCGGATCGGCCACGGGTACATCGCGCCGCCCTTGCTCCACAGCGCGTTGGTGCCGCGTTGCAGGCCCAGCTTGCTGTCCTTGCCGACGTTGCGCTCGAACACTTCGCTGTAGTTGCCCACGGCCTTGATGGCGTTGTAGGCCCACTTCTCGTCCAGGCCCATGTTCTTGCCGGCGCCCGGCGTCACGCCCAGGATGCGCGCCACGTTGGGGTTGTTGCTCTTGAGCATCTCGTCCACGTTCTTCTGCGTGATGCCGTATTCCTCGGCCTCCAGCAGCGCGAACAGCGTCCAGCGGACGATGCCCAGCCAGTTCTCGTCGCCCTGGCGCACCATGGGGCCGAGCGGCTCCTTGGAGAAGCGTTCCGGCAGGATCTCGTAGTCGTCCGGCTTGGCGACCTGCGTGGCGCGCACGGCGGCCAGCTGCGAGGCGTCGTCGGTGAAGGCATCGCAACGGCCCGACTCGAAGGCGCGCACGACTTCGGTGACCTTGTCGATCACGGCCGGCTTGAATTCGATGTTGTTGGCGCGGAACCAGTCGGCCAGGTTCAGTTCGGTGGTGGTGCCCGGCTGCACGCAGACGGTGGCGCCGTTCAGTTCCTTGGCGCTTTTCACGCCCAGCTTCTTGTTCACCAGGATGCCCTGGCCGTCATAGAAGCTGGCGGCCACGGCCGACAGGCCCAGCGAGGTGTCGCGGGTCTGCGTCAGCGTGACGGTGCGCAGCAGCACGTCGACTTCGCCCGATTGCAGCGCGGTGAAGCGTTGCTGGGTCGACAGCGCGGTGCCCTTGAATTTGGTCGGGTCGCCGAACACGGCGGCGGCGACGGCGCGGCAGATGTCCACGTCCATGCCTTCCCATTCGCCCTTGCTGTTGGTGGCCGAGAAGCCCGAAACGCCGTCGGTCAGGCCGCACTGCACGTAACCCTTCTTCTTGACCGCATCCAGCGTGGGGCCGGCCACCGCTGCCTGGGATGCACATGCCAGGGCGAGCGCGCCGGCAGCAAACGAAATCAACCGCTTCATTATTGCTTCTCCTGAATTAGATGCCCGCGCCGGCCTGTAGGCCCGCTGCGGCTGAAACCGAGCCCATGCTTTGCGGGCCGGCCGCCAGATTACGCGATGTCCACGGCGTGAACAACGCACACCGGCCTAGTGGAAACCCGAGTAGCAAACCGTTTGGGAGATGCACGCGAAGTCCGGTGATCGAACTTTATCGCGGGGTCCGCGCGGCGGTTGGCCGGACCCTGCGTGCCATACTTTTTTCGCGTCCTGACCGCCAGGAAACGCGATCACCATCCCTCAGGAAAACCGGCCGCGCCACTACAAAAAACCCGGGGCGCGCGTCGGCATTCGGCCGATTCATGGAGGAGACAAATCCATGGCACTTGCAAGGAAACCGCAGCCCAGCCACCGCGCGGCAAGACATCGCCGCAACGCCCTCAAGACCCTGCTCTGCACCGCCGTGGCCGCCATCGGCCTGGCGGCCGGCCCCGTCCACGCGGACGACTGGCCCAGCAAGCCGATCAAGGTCATCGTGCCCTACACGCCCGGCGGCTCCACCGACATCGTCACCCGCATCGTGATGGAAAAGCTCGGCCCGCGCCTGAAGCAGACCATCATTGTCGAGAACCGCCCCGGCGCCAACAGCAGCGTGGGCGCGTCGGTGGCCGCCAAGGCCGATCCCGACGGCTACACCTTCCTGTCGATCCTGCCCGCCTACATCATCAACTTCCATCTCTACAAGCTGGCCTACAAGCCCGAGGACCTGACGCCGGTGGCGCAGATGGCCGACCTGCCACTGTTCCTGTTCGTGTCGCAGGACCTGCCCGTCAACAGCGTGGCCGAGCTGGTGGAATACGCCCGCAAGCATCCGGACAAGCTCACCTACGCGTCCAGCGGCAACGGCTCCAGCGCCCACCTGACCGGCGCCGATTTCGCGCTGCGCAACAAGATCACCATGACGCACGTGGCCTACAAGGGCAGCGCGCCGATCCTGACCGACCTGCTGGGCGGCCGCGTGTCGATGGTGTTCGACCCGATCCTGGTGCCGATGCAGTACGTCAAGCAGAACCGCCTGAAGGCGCTGGGCTTCACCGGCCGGCAGCGCTGGCCGACCGAGCCGTCGATACCCACCATGGAGGAAGCCGGCATGCCGGGCTTCGTCACCGGCTCGTGGGCCGGCCTGATGGCGCCGGCCAACACGCCCAAGCCGATCATCGAACGCATGGCGCGCGAGATCAGCGAGATCGTGCGGGAGCCGGACGTGCGCCAGAAATTCCTGGATGCCGGCTTCCTGCCGGCCAGCGGCCCGACCGCCGAGTTCGCCGAGCTGATGCGGCAGGACTCGGCGCGCTACGCCGAGATCATCAGGCAGGCCCGCATCTCGGTGGATTGAGCAACACGGGGCGCCCGCCCGGCGCCCCACTGGAAACCAAGACGATGATCGACAAGTTCCTCGACACTCCCGCGGCCGCCGTGGCCGACATCCATGACGGCGCCACCGTGCTGGTCAGCGGCTTCGGCGGCGCCGGCATGCCCACCGAACTGCTGCACGCCCTGATCGAGCAGGGCGCGCGCGAACTCACCGTGGTCAGCAACAACGCCGGCAACCACGAGACCGGCCTGGCCGCGCTGATCAAGGCCGGCCGCGTGCGCAAGGTGATCTGCTCGTTTCCCAAGGCATCGCATTCGTGGGTCTTCGACGACCTGTACCGGCGCGGCGCCATCGAACTGGAATGCGTGCCGCAGGGCACCATCGCCGAACGGCTGCGCGCCGCCGGCGCCGGCCTGGGCGGCTTCTTCACCCCCACGGCCTACGGCACCGAACTGGCCACCGGCAAGGAGACCCGCATCATCGACGGCCGCGGCCATGTCTTCGAAACCCCGTTGCACGGCGACTTCGCGCTGGTCAAGGCCGACCTGGCGGACCGCTGGGGCAACCTCACCTACCGCAAGAGCGCGCGCAACTTCGGCCCCATCATGTGCATGGCCGCCAAGACCGCCATCGTGCAGGTGCGCGCCAGCGTGGCGCTGGGCGAGCTGTCGCCCGAGGCCGTCGTCACGCCCGGCATCTTCGTGCAGCGCGTCACCCGGGTGGCCCACGCCGCGTTCTCCAGCTGAAGGAATCCTCATGCCCACTCCCCTGAACCGCGAAGCCATGGCGCGACGCCTGGCGCAGGACATTCCCGACGGCAGCTACGTCAACCTGGGCATCGGCATGCCGGTGCTGGTGGCCGCGCAACTGCCGGCCGGCCGCGAGATCGTGCTGCACAGCGAAAACGGCATCCTCGGCATGGGCCCGCCGCCCGCCGAAGACCGGATCGACCTGGACCTGATCAACGCCGGCAAGCAACCGGTGACGCTGCTGGACGGCGGCGCCTATTTCCATCACGCCGACTCCTTCGCCATGATGCGCGGCGGCCACCTGGACATCTGCGTCATGGGCGGCATGCAGGTCGCGGCCAACGGCGACCTGGCCAACTGGTCGCTCGCCAGGCCGGGCGAGGCGCCCGCCGTGGGCGGCGCCATGGACCTGGCGGTGGGCGCGCGCCGCGTCTACATCCTGATGGAACACAACAGCAAGGACGGCTCGCCCAAGATCGTCGAACGCTGCACCTATCCGCTGACCGGCGCCGGCGTGGTCGACCGCATCTACACCGACCTGGCCGTGATCGACGTCACGCCCGACGGTCTGCGGGTCCGCGATATGATCGACGGCATGACACTGACCGCGCTGCAGGCGCGCACCGGCGCCCCGCTGCGCGCAGGCTGATGCTGCCCAACCTTCCCCCGCCCGGCTACGCCGCGCCCCTCGCCCCCGAAGACCATCCCGACCAGTTGCGCGGCGATCCGGACTACATGCTGACGCTGGCGCGCGGCCTGCACGTGATCCGCGCCTTCGGCACCCGCCGCCATCCGCAGACCGCGGCCGAGCTGGCGCGCCGCGCCGGCCTGCCGCGCGCGGTGGTGCAGCGCTGCCTGCACACGCTGATCCTGCTGGGCATCGCCGAACAGCACGGCCGCCAGTACATCCTGACGCCGCGCATCCTGGGGCTGGGCTACGCGTACTTCTCGTCCACGCCATTCGTGTCGCTGGCGCAGCCGGTGCTGGAGGAACTGAGCGCCACCGTCAACGAGACCTGCGCGCTGGCCATCATGGAAGGGCACGAGATGCTGTACCTGGCGCGCTCGGAAGTGAACCGCCTGCTGGCCACCTCGATGGGACTGGGCAGCAGGCTGCCGGCCTATTGCACCTCGATCGGCCGGGTGCTGCTGGCGCAGTTGTCCGAGCCGGCCCTGGCGCGCTACTTCGCCGCCATCGACTTGCAGCCGTACACCGAATTCACGCTGACCACCGAAGCGCGGCTGCGGGCCGAGCTGGCGCGCATCCGCGAGCAGGACTACGCGGTGGTCGACCAGGAGCTGGAATTGAATGTGCGCGCCATCTCGGTGCCGGTGCGCTCGGCCAGCGGCAAGGCCTGCGGCGCCGTCAACGTCAGCGTCAAGGCGGCGCGGGTACCGCTGGAACGATTGACGGGGGAATTCCTGGCGCCGATGCGCCAGGCGGTGGCCAGGATCGGGGAATTCCTGGCGGCCTGAACGGCCGCCCCCGCCTTACAGGTCGGTGGTGTCGAGCGTGAACGCGGCGGCGGCGCGGCCGATGCGGTCGTTGACCGCGTGCCACGCGTCATCGGCCGGCGGCGCCTGCACGATGATGCGCGCGAAGCCCTGGCCGTCCAGATCACGCAGCAAGGCGTACAGCGCCTGGGCGTAACGCGCCGGATCGGCCGGCACCTGTTGCCACTGGATGCGCGCATCGACGGCCGCCGGCGGCGGCGTGTACGCCACCACCACGACCTTGCCCGGGGGCAGGCCGCGGCCTTGCAGCGCGGCTTGCAGGCGCGCATCGGACGCCAGCTCCAGCGCGGTGCGCGGCGCATAGTGCGCCTTGAGCGTGCCCGAGGCGCGCGGCGCGGCGGCGTCGGGCGCGAACACTTGCACGCCCAGCACCGCCTCGATCTGCGCGGCGCTGATATGGCCGGGGCGCAGCAGCACCGGGCCGGCGCCGCGGTCCAGCCGCGACAGGTCCAGGATGGTGGATTCGATGCCGACCTCGGAGGCGCCGCCCTCCAGCACCGGCATGCCGGCCGCGACCTCGTCGGGGAATTCGCTGCGGACGTGGTCGGCGCGGGTCGGCGAGACCTGGCCGAACTTGTTGGCCGACGGCGCGGCCACGCCGCCCTGCCCGTTCGGCTTGCCGGCCGCGAACGCCGCCAGCAGCGCCTGCGCCACCGGATGCGAGGGGCAGCGGATGCCGATGCTGTCCTGGCCGCCGCTGACGGTGTCGGCGATGTGCGGCGCGCGCTTGAGGATCAGCGTCAGCGGACCGGGCCAGAAGGCGTCGATCAGCAGGCGCGCCTCGGGCGGCACGTCGGCCGCCCAGTACGACAGGTCGCCCTGCGGCGCGATGTGCACGATCACCGGATGGTTCGACGGCCGGCCCTTGGCGGCGTAGATCTTGCCCACCGCCCGCGGGTTCTCGGCGTCCGCGCCCAGGCCGTAGACGGTCTCGGTCGGGAACGCGGCCAGCTCGCCGGCCAGCAGGCGCCGGGCGGCGTCGGCGATGTCCGCGGCGCTGGCGGAGTCGAACGGAGCAGACATGGCGTTACTCGGGCGCCTGCATGCCCAGCGCGGCGGCCACGCGCGCCGCATCGGCCTGGGCCTGTTGCAGCGTCGGCGCGACGATGGTGACGTGGCCCATCTTGCGGCCGCGGCGCGCCTCGCGCTTGCCGTACAGGTGCAGCTTGGCCGTGGGCACCGCCAGCGCGGCGGCCCAGTCGGGCTCGCGCTGCGCGTCGCCGGTGGCCGACGGATACCAGATGTCGCCCAGGATGTTCAGCATCACGGCCGGCGCCAGCAGGTCGGTGCCGCCCAGCGGCAGGCCGGCCATGGCGCGCGCCTGCTGCTCGAACTGGCTGGTGAGGCAGGCGTCCATGGTGTAGTGGCCGCTGTTGTGCGGACGCGGCGCGATCTCGTTGACGATCAGGCTGCCGTCCTTGAGCACGAAGAATTCCACGCACAGCACGCCGTGGTAGCCCAGGCCCTGCGCGATGGCCTGCGCGGCCGCGGTGGCCTGCGCCTGGCGTTCGGCATGGGCGGCGTCGAGCTTGACCGGCGCCGCCGTCGACACGGCCAGGATGCCGTCGCGGTGGACGTTGCGCGCCACCGGGAACACCACGCTGGCGCCGTCGAAACCGCGCGCGATCACGACCGAGATTTCGTAGTCCAGCGGCATCAGCGCTTCCAGCACGCAGGCCACGCCGCCGAACTCGGCGAACGCGGCCAGCGCGGCCTCGCGCGTGTCGATGCGGGCCTGGCCCTTGCCGTCGTAACCCAGGCGCGCGACCTTGAGGATGCCGGGGAACAGGCTGTCGGGCGCGGCGCGCAGGTCGGCTTCGCTGCGGATGGCGGCGTGCGGCGCGACCGGGATGCCCTGGCTGGCGATGAAGGCCTTCTCGGCGATGCGGTCCTGCACGATGGCGACCGCGTCGGCGGCCGGGCTGACGCGGCAGCGCGCCGCCAGCGCGCGCAGGCTGTCGGCCGGCACGTTCTCGAATTCGGTGGTGACGGCCTGACAGGTCTGCGCCAGGCGCGCGAGGCCGTCTTCGTCGTCATAGGCGGCCTGGATGTGCAGGTCCGCCACCATGCCCGCCGGGCATTCGGCGGCCGGGTCCAGCACCGCGACCTTGTAGCCCAGGCTTTGCGCCGCGTGGCAGAACATGCGGCCCAGCTGGCCGCCGCCCAGCAGGCCGAGCCAGCCGCCGGGGGCAATGGTGAAAGCAGTCGATTGCGTCATACGGATCAAGCCTCGGGCGGAACCTTCATGTCGCGCGCGGCCTGCGTCTGGCGCGCGCGGAATGCCACCAGCTTCTTGTGCAGGCCGGCATCGGTGCCCGCCAGCGTGGCGATCAGGTGCAGCGCGGCGTTGGCGGCGCCGGCCTCGCCGATGGCGAAAGTGGCGACCGGCACGCCCTTGGGCATCTGCACGATGGATAGCAGCGAATCCTCGCCGCGCAGGTACTTGGACGGCACCGGCACGCCGAACACCGGCACTTCGGTCAGGGCCGCCATCATGCCCGGCAGGTGGGCCGCGCCGCCGGCGCCGGCGATGATGCCGCGCAGGCCGCGATCAAACGCGGCGGCGCCGTATTCGGCCATGTCCTGCGGCATGCGGTGCGCGGAGATCACGCGCGCCTCGTGCGGCACGCCGAAGTCTTCCAGCATGGTGACCGCGTGCTTCATGACCTCCCAATCGCTGGAAGAACCCATAATCACGCCCACCACGGGGGTGGCGTCTGCCGCTGTGGAAGTCTTGGCTGTCATAACCGGTGTCGAGTCGTTGAAAGGCTGCGGCCAGGCCGCGAAACCCGGTATTTTACCCGGCGCCGGCGGCAGCCTATGGCGTGGCGCCGGATCCCAGCCAGAGATAGCCCGTGGGATTGTCCGGGCAGGGCCCGAAACCGCATTGCAGCGTGGTGCTGCCCAGGTTGGCCAGGACCGTGATGAAAAACAGGGCCATGACCAGCATGCCCAGCGCCGGCACCGGCCGCTTGAGCATGTTGTCGCCCCACTTGCGGTCGGCCGACAGCATGATCACGCAGAACACGATCAGGCCGCAGAAGGCGATGAAGGCCCAGGTATAGAAGTGCAGGCCGAGGAACGGCGTGCCGTAGCCGGGATCGCCGGGGGCGATGTGCAGCAGGATCTGCCGGCCCGACGCCACCATGCCGCCCAGCGCGGCGGCGATGGTCATGGCGTAGTGCATGGGCGACGGCCCCAGCCGCAGGTTCAGCAGCAGCCCCACCCCGGCCAGCATGAAGGCCACCCGTTGCAGCAGGCACAGCGGGCACGGCGCTTCGTCATAGGCGAATTGCCAGGCGAAGGCCATGACCAGGATGGCCGTCACGGCCAGCAGGGCCAGGCCGTTGAGCAGGCGCGAACCGCGCGCCGGATTGCGGGAAAAGATCATGGCGGCGGACCTAGAGCGACAGCGCCAGCGGACTGGTCATGTGGAACTGGCACCACGCGGCGAACACCCCCAGGGTGATCAGCCAGAAGGCGACGCAGGGTCGGCGCTTGCCCAGCAGGCCGAACCACACGGCGATCAGGCCGGTCAGGAAAGGCAACATCATGATCATGCGCAGCTCCTTTCTACATCCGGCGGGCATGGCGCCCTGGCGGCGGCTGCGGGCCGCGTCGTCCGGCAAGTTGGCAGAGGGGAAGCCGCGCGGGCGCGCCGGCTTCCGGGTGCAGGTTGCCGGCGAGTATAACGTAACAATAAGCAATAATTCTTACCGAAAAGCAGGGATTTCCCTGATCGGCGGCGCCTCGTGGACAAAAAAAACCGCCCGGCGGACGGGCGGCTTTTTCGAGGCGGGCGCGGATCAGGCGATCAGGCGATCCAGCGCTTCGCGGTACTTCGCGGCGGTCTTTTCCAGCACGTCCTGCGGCAGGCGCGGGGCGGGCGGGGTCTTGTCCCAGGTCTGGGTCTCGAGCCAGTCGCGCACGAACTGCTTGTCGAACGAGGGCGGGCTGATGCCGACGCGGTAGCCGTCGGCCGGCCAGAAGCGCGAGGAATCTGGCGTCAGCACTTCGTCCATCAGGTACAGCGTGCCGTCGTCGTCCAGGCCGAACTCGAACTTGGTGTCGGCGATGATGATGCCCTTGGTGGCGGCGAACCTGGCGGCCTCGGCGTACAGCTTGAGCGTGACGTCGCGGATGCGCTCGGCCATTTCCTGGCCGACTTCCTTGACCACGTGGGCGAAGTCGACGTTTTCGTCGTGCATGCCGAACTCGGCCTTGGCCGCCGGCGTGAAGATCGGCTCGGGCAGCTGGCTGGCCTGCTGCAGGCCGACGGGCAGCTTGATGCCGCAGACGGCGCCGGTGGCCTGGTAGTCCTTCCAGCCGGAACCGATCAGGTAGCCGCGGGCCACCGCTTCCACCAGGATCGGCTTGAGGCGCTTGACCACCACGGCGCGGCCGCGCACCTGGTCGACTTCATCGGGCGCCACCACGTCTTCCGGCTTGATGCCGGTGGAGTGGTTCGGCAGGATGTGGGCCAGCTTCTGCAGCCAGAACTCGGTCAGTTCGGTCAGCACCTGCCCCTTGCCGGGGATGGGATCGTCGAGGATGACGTCGAACGCCGAAATGCGGTCCGACGCGACGATCAGCAACTTGTCGTCGCCCACCGCGTACATGTCGCGGACCTTACCGCGGCCCAGCAGCGGCAAGGACTTGATGCTGGATTGATGCAAAGCAGAAGTCACGGAAAAATGGCCTATGGCAAAAATGGGGGTCGCGCAAAGCGCATAGGTTACTGCAAATAGCCCCGTCTTGCCGGGCGGCGGACGGCGGGTTAGTCTGGCCGCGTTCCAATATATGCGCCGACCGCGGATCGCGTCACGGCGCCCCCTTTTCACCTGGAGGAGACACAGTCGTATGCAGGATGCAACCCAGAAACGCCCGCCCCACGCCGACGCGCAGGTCCACCTGACCGGTGGCTGCCAATGCGGCGCGGTGCGCTACGCGGTGACCGATGAACCCATCATGGCCGCCACCTGTCATTGCCGCGATTGCCAGTATTCCAGCGGCGGCGCGCCGGCCCACGCGCTAATCCTGCCGGCCGGCTCGGTCACCCTGCTGCGCGGCAAGGCGCGCGAGCATCGCTACCAGGGCGATTCCGGCCACACCGTCATGCGCAGCTTCTGTGCGGACTGTGGCACGCCGCTGTTCGGCGGCTCGGAAGGCATGGCCTACGAGGTGGTGCGGGCCGGCTCGCTCGACGACCCCGAGGCCTTCCACACCCGCGTCAGCCTGTGGACCGACTCGGCGCCGTCCTGGCACCACGTCGACAAGACCGTGCCGAACTTCCCCCGCAACGCCCCGCCCGCCTGAGCCGGGCGCGACGCGCACGAAAAAAAAGGCGGGCCCGCGAGGGCCCGCCTTTTTTGCTGCCCGCCTCCCGGGGGAGGCGGCCGGCCACTTACTGAACCACCTGGGCCAGCTTGCCGGCGGCGTACTGGGCGGCGATTTCGGTCAGCGGCAGGGCCTTGATCTTGCTGGCGTTGCCGGCGGTGCCGAATTCCGTGTAGCGAGCCACACAGATCGCCTTGGCGGCGGCGCGGGCCGGCTTCAGGTATTCGCGCGGGTCGAACTTCTCGGGGTTCTCGGCGAAGAAGCGGCGGATGGCGCCGGTCATGGCCAGACGGATATCGGTGTCGATATTGATCTTGCGCACGCCGTACTTGATGGCTTCCTGGATTTCCTCGACCGGCACGCCGTAGGTTTCCTTCATGTTGCCGCCGAATTCACGGATCTCGGCCAGCAGTTCCTGCGGCACGCTGGAGCTGCCGTGCATCACCAGGTGGGTGTTGGGCAGGCGGGCGTGGATTTCCTTGATGCGGGCGATCGACAGGATGTCGCCGGTGGGCTTGCGCGTGAACTTGTAGGCGCCGTGGCTGGTGCCGATGGCGATGGCCAGGGCGTCCAGCTGGGTGCGGCGCACGAAGTCGGCGGCCTGCTCCGGATCGGTCAGCAGCTGGTCCATGGTCAGCTTGCCGTCGGCGCCGTGGCCGTCTTCCTTGTCGCCTTCCATGGTTTCGAGCGAGCCCAGGCAGCCCAGTTCGCCCTCGACCGTCACGCCCAGCTTGTGGGCCACGTCCACCACCTTCTTGGTGACGTCGACGTTGTAGTCGTAGTCGGCGATGGTCTTGCCGTCTTCCTTCAGCGAGCCGTCCATCATGACGCTGGAGAAGCCCAGATCGATGGCGCCCTGGCAGACCTTGGGCGACTGGCCGTGGTCCTGGTGCATGACCACGGGAATGTGCGGGTAGGACTCCACGGCGGCCTGGATCAGGTGCTTCAGGAAGCCTTCGCCGGCGTACTTGCGGGCGCCGGCCGAGGCTTGCATGATCACCGGGCTGTCGGTCTCCGCCGCGGCTTCCATGATGGCCTGGACCTGCTCCAGGTTATTGACGTTGAATGCCGGAATGCCGTAGCCGTGCTCGGCGGCGTGGTCGAGCAACTGGCGCATGGAGACTAGGGCCATGTGTGGTCCTCCTTAGGTACTGTCGATTGAAAGATGGTTGAAATCGAGCGGGATGGTGGGATTTTACGGGGGATTCGAAGAAAGGTCTTGAAACCGCCGGTATCCTATCCCTTCAGCCGATGCCACCGGCGCCGAACGCGCCAGCCCTCGCCCGTAGAGGGGGCTCCCGCCTCCCCCCGAAACGGGGGGCGGACGGGGCGACCTCCCCCATCTTGCCAACCGCGCCTAGGCCGTCCGGGGGACGGCGATCCGTCCGGCCCACGGCTGGGCCGCCTCCAGTTCAGCCGACAACGCCAGCACGACATCCTCGCGGCCATAGCGGCCGACCACCTGCACCCCGACCGGCAGGCCAGCGTCGGTCCAGACCAGCGGCAGGCTGGCCGCCGGCTGCCCGGACGCGTTGAACGCCGCCGCGAACGTGCCGTAAGAGGCCACCTTGCGGCGAAAATCCAGGAATGTGCCCCCGGCGGTGGAAAGCTCGCCCAGTTTCAGCGGCAGCTGGGTCAGGGACGGTGACAGGATGGCGTCGTAGCCTTCCATATAGCTGTCCAGGATGCGGCCGATGGCATGAAAGCGGTTGACGCTGGCGATGTAGTGCGCCGCGGACAGCCCCTTGCCGTAGTCGTAGCCCTGGCGCAACACCGGCTCCAGATCATCGTCGCGCAACGGCTGGCCGGTGAGGCCCAAGCGAGTGTCCACCGACACCACGATATTGCCCGCCAGCACATTGGCATGCGCCAGCACGAAGGCCTCGTAATCAATATCGGGCGGCGCGCCATCGACCACCTCGTGCCCCAGCGCCCGGCACAGTTCGGCCGCCCGCTCGACCGCCGCGATGCATTCGGGCGCCACCGGCACGCCATGCCAGGCGCTGCGCCAGACGACGATGCGCCGCTTGCGCGACGGCTCGGCCAGCAGTTTCAGATAGGAGGCGGGCGCGGCCGGCGCCGCGTAGGGAGCGCCCGGCTCGGGCGCCGCGATGGCGTCCAGCGCTGCGGCCGTGTCCCGCACCGAACGAGACAGCACGCCATCGGTCGCCAGGCCGCCCCAGCCCTCGCCGCGAAATGGCCCCATGGGCACGCGTCCGCGCGACACTTTCAGGCCATAGACGCCGCAGGCCGCGGCCGGGATGCGGATCGATCCGCCGCCATCGCTGCCGTGGGCCAGCGGGACGATGCCCGCGGCGACCGCCGCCGCCGCTCCGCCGCTGGAGCCACCGGACGAACGGCTCAAGTCCCAGGGGTTGCGGGTAGGACCGCCGTTGCGCCGCGCCTCGGTGGTGGGCGCCATGCAGAATTCCGGCACCGTGGTGCGCGCGAAGGCAATCAGGCCGGCCGCCTCGAAACGGTCGGCCAGTGTGGCGTTGCGGGGATAGGCGGTGTCGTTCAGCAGGCGCGAACCCAGGCTGGACGGAAAGCGCGTGTGCGCCAGCCCGGAATCCTTCAGCAAAAAGGGAATGGCGCGGAACGTGCCGGCCTGGCGCCAGGCGCGCGCCACCGCCAGGGACTCTTCATAGCGCTCATAGCACAGCGCGTTGAGCGCCGGCGCGCGTTCGCGCGCCAGCCTGATCGCGCAGGCCATGAGGTCCTCCGCGCCGACCTCGCGCCGCGCCAGCAAATCGGCCAGCGCCAGCCCGTCCAGCGCCTGATACTCGGTGTCACGCATACTGCTTGCTCCTGGTTGAAGACTCCGACAGCGCCGCCAGGTCGGGCTTGTTCCAGGCCTTGCCCGGCACCGATTCAATCAGGCGACGCGTGTATTCATGTTGGGGGTGATAGAAAATCGTGGCGGCTCGGTCCAGTTCTACCAGCTGGCCCTGGCGCATCACCGCGATGCGGTCGCAAATCTGGGCCGCAACGCGCAGGTCATGCGTGATGAACAGCACCGACAGGTCGAACTGGCCGCTGACGGTCTTGAGCAATTCGAGCACCTGCGCCTGGATCGACACATCCAGCGCCGAGACGGCCTCGTCGGCCACCAAAAGCCGCGGCTTGAGCGCCAGCGCCCGGGCGATGCCGACCCGCTGGCGCTGGCCGCCCGAGAACTGATGCGGATAGCGCTCGCCGGCGTCTCCGCCCAGCCCAACCAGTTCCAGCAGTTCACGCGCCTCGCGCAGCGCGGTCTTGCGGCTCTCGCCGAACGCGATCGGTCCTTGCGCCACGGCCTCAATGACGCGGTGACGCGGATTGAGCGACGCATACGGGTCCTGGAACACCATCTGGATCTGGCGCCGGTAGGGACGGAAATCGCGGGGCGCCATGCCGACCAGTTCTCGGCCGTCCATCCGCACGCTGCCGCTGTCAGGCGCGATCAGGCCGATCAAAGTACGTCCCAGCGTCGATTTGCCGGAACCGGACTCTCCCACCAGCCCCAGCGTCTCGCCCTGGCGGATGTCCAGCGAGATGTCGCGCAGCGCGTCGACCCGCCGCCCGCCGGTGGCGAAGGTCTTGCACAGGTTGGCCACGGACATCAGCGGCAGCGCGGGCGCCGCTTCGTCCTTGCCTTCGGGTTTGTGCGGCACCGCCGCGATCAATTGGCGGGTGTAGGGATGCTGCGGCCGGTTCAGGATGTCGTCGGCCGCCCCCGATTCCACCACTTCGCCCTTGCGCATCACAACGATGCGGTGGGCGATGTCCGCCACCACGCCGAAGTCGTGGGTAATGAAGATGACACCGATGCCCATGCGGTGCTGGATGTCCTTGATAAGCGCCAGGATCTGCGCTTGCGTGGTGACGTCCAGCGCGGTGGTCGGTTCGTCGGCGATAAGCACGTCCGGCTCGAGCGCCAGCGCCATCGCGATCACGACACGCTGGCGCTGGCCGCCGGACAACTGGAACGGAAAGGCGTCATACATGGCTTGCGGATCGGGTAGCAGCACCTGGCCGAACAGTTCGAGCACCCGCTGTCGGCGGGCGGCGGCGTTCAGGTTGGTATGCCGCTCCAGCACCTCGTCGACCTGGCGGCCCACCCGCATGATGGGATTGAGCGCCGTCATGGGCTCCTGGAACACCATGCCGAAGCAACGGCCGCGCAGTCCATACCAGTCCGTGGCCGACAGGCCGACCAGATCGCGCCCGCCGTACAGGATCTGGCCCTGCGTGACGCTCAACTGGTCCGCCGGCAACAGGCCCATGATGGCGTGCGCCGTAACCGACTTGCCCGATCCCGACTCACCCACCACGCACAGGATCTCATTGCGGTTCACGGTGTAGGACACGCCCTGCACCACCGTCGGTCCGCCGTGGGCGGCCGTCACGCTGAGATCACGGATTTCAAGCAGCGCGCTCATCACGTCGTCCTCCTGCGGGCCAGTTTGGGATTGAGCGCGTCGTTCAGCGCTTCGCCGATCAGGTTGAGCGACAGCACGGTCAACAGGATCGCCACGCCCGGGAACACGCTCATCCACCAGGCGTCGCGCAGCACGCTGCGCGAGGCGCCGATGATGTAGCCCCAGGTCATCGCATTGGGGTCGCCCAGGCCCAGAAAGCTCAGGGCCGATTCCAGCAGGATCGAGCTGGCAATCATCAACGACCCCGACACGATCACGGGCGAAAGGCTGTTGGGCAAGATCTGCGTCAGGATGATGCGCAGGTTGGACTGACCCGACAGCATCGCCGCCTGCACGAATTCGCGGTTCTTCAGGCTCATGAACTCCGCCCGCACCAGGCGCGCCAGCGGCGGCCACGAGACCACCGCGATGGCGAAGATCACCGTGGCCATGTTGGGTGTCAGGATGGCCACCAGCACCACTGCCAGGAAGAAACTGGGAATGGTCTGGAACAGTTCGATGAAACCGACGATGGCCTGGTCCACCCGACCGCCATAGAAACCGGCCAGCGCGCCGACCGTGATACCCACCAGGATGGAGACCGCCGTGGACACCGCGGCCAGCACCAGCGTGATGCGCGAGCCATAGGCGATGCCGGTGGCGATGTCGCGGCCCAGCGTGTCGGTGCCCAGCAAGGCGCCGTCGGACAACGGCGGCATGAAAGGCCCGTTGATGATGTCCCACGGACTGTCCGGGAAGATCCAGCTGGCGGAGATCGCCACCAGCGTGACCATCGCCAGCACAATCAGACCCATGACACCGCCCTTGTTGCGGCAGAACGATTGCATGAAGGCTTTCATTTGAGTTCGATCCTGGGGTCCGCCACCGTGTACAGGATGTCGGTGACGAGGTTGACCACGACCACGATCAGGGAGGCCATGAAGAACACGCCGAGCAGCACGCTGTAGTCACGCTGGATCAAGGCGTCGAACGCCAGCCGGCCGATGCCGGGCCAGGCGAACACGGTCTCCACCAGCAACGACCCGCCAATCAGTCCTCCGGCCTGGATGCCGGCATAAGTGATGACGGGCAGCAGCGCATTGCGCAGCACATGGCGCACGATCACCGTGCGTTCGGACAAGCCCTTGGCGCGCGCCGTCTTGACGAAATCCAGCTGGCTGATTTCCAGGATGGAGGCGCGCGTCAGCCGGGCGTAGACGGCCATGTAGAACATGCCCAGGGTCAACGCCGGCAGCAACAAGTGCCTGGCCACGTCGGCCACGCGGGCCAGGCCGGTCAGGTTGGCGCCGACGCTTTCATAGCCGAACGCGGGCAGCCATTCCAGGTTCACCGAAAACAGCAGCACCAGCATCAGCCCGACCCAGAACAGTGGCGTCGCGTAGGCCAGCATCGACAGGGTCGTGATGACGGTATCGCCCCACTTCCCCACCCGCAGCGCGGCCTGGGTGCCCAGGCTGACGCCCGCCAGCAGCGCGAAGGCGAAAGCCGACAGGGTCAACAGCAAGGTCGCGGGCAGGTGCTGCAGGATCAGGCTCGCCACCGGCGCCTGCTGGCGATAGGAATACCCCAAGTCGAACGTGGCGACATTCTTCAGATAGTGGCCCAGCTGCACCGGGATCGGCTTGTCCAGGCCGAATTCCTGGCGCAGCTTGGCGATGAACTCAGCGTCCACCGCTCCCGACTGGCCCGCCAGGATCACGGCCGGATCGCCTGGCGCGGCCCGCACCAGGAAGAAGTTGAAGAGCGCGATCATCAGCAGAACCAGGACGCTCTTGACCACCCGGTTCGCCAGGAACTTGGCGATCTTCTTCATTCTTTGGACAGCCAGGCGTCGCTCTGCGTGTCCACCACGCCGAGCGCGGTGGTCACGGCGTCATGCACGCGCTTGTTCAGCAGGGTCGAGTAGTTGGTGTCGGCCAGCCACAGCACCGGCACGTCGTCCACCAGGATGCGCTGCACCTCGCTATAGAGTTTCTGGCGTTCTTCGTCGGTGGCGGCGGTGGCGGCGGCGTTGAACAGCGCATCGACCTTCGGATTGTTGTACTGCGACGTGTTGGTGAACATCAGCCCCTTCTTGATGTTGCTGCCCAGGTAGGTGCGGGACACGCCGATGGCCGGATCCCCATACTGGAACACGCCGTTCGCGCCCATATCGAAATCCCAGTTGCCCACGCGGCTGGTCCAGCCGCCGACGTCGGTGTTCTCCAGCGTCACGGCCACGCCGATCTTGGCCAGGTTCTGCTTGATGTACTCGGCCACGCGGCGCTGCATCTCGCCGTAAGGCAGTGGAATCAGGCCGATCGTGGCGCGCACGCCCTTGGCGTCCGGCTTCAGGCCCATCTCGTCGAGCAAGGCGATGGCCTGCTTCGGATCGTAGGGATAGGACTTGACGTTGGCGTCATAGAACCGCGTGTTGTGGTGGATGGGGCCGGTGGCGACCGTGCCCGTGCCGAACATGATCTTGTCAGCGATGAACTGGCGATTGATGCCGTACATCAGCGCCTGGCGGAAGCGCTTGTCCGAAAAGGGCGCACGGCCGCCATTCAACTCGATCCATTGCATGGTCGACCAATATTCATAACCCTTGTGGGTCTGGGTGATGTTGGGCAGCTTGACCACCCGCGCCAGGTCCACCGGCTCGATGTCCTGCAGCCAGGCCTGCATCACGGTGCCCTGCTCCAGCGCCACGCGGCGCGAGGCGGAATCGGGAATCACGCGATAGGTGATGCCGTCCAGATAGGGACGCCCCGCCTTCCAGTAGTGTTCGTTCTTGACCAGCTCGATATACGACCCGCGCTCCCAACGCTTGAACTTGAACGGTCCGGTGCCGATCGGCGCATTGTTGTTCGGGTTCTGCCCGATCGGCGTATCGACGTCGTACAGGTGCTTGGGCAGGATCGCCCCGCCGCCGATGTCGAACGCGTACAGGAAGGCCGAGTACGGCTGCTTCAGCTTGAACACCACGGTGTCGGCGTCCGGGGCCGAGATCTCCTGCACATTGGCCATCAAGGTGCGCGTGCGCGGCGTGTTGGCCAGCACTTTGGTGTAGGTGAACACCACGTCATCGGACGAGAACGGCTTGCCGTCGTGCCATTGCACCTGCGGCTGCAGATGGAAGGTGTAGGTCAGGCGATCCGGCGACACCTCCCACGACCGCGCCAGGCCGGGCTGGGGCTTGAGGTCGAAGGAATACGTCAACAGGCTCTCGAAGATCTTGCCGGCCACCAACTGCGTGCTGGCAACCTGCTGCACCGCCACGTTCAGGGTCGGCGGCTCGGGGCTCAGGATGGCCGTCAACACCCCGCCATATTGCGGGGTTTCGGCGGCATGCGACGGAGAGGCGGCAAAGGGCAGCAGGCTGGCGGCGGCCAGGGCGCAGCGCGCCAGGACGCGTCGGGCGAAGAAAAAAGTCATGGCAGGAATCCGTAGAAAGAAGCGGGAACGCAGATGGGTTCAGGCTTGCCGCGGCTCGACGCCGCACCAGTCGTTGATGAAGAGCGCCAGCGAGGTGGCGACGCGCACCATGCTGTCCACCGACACGCATTCGTTGAAACCGTGCACGTTTTTCACCTGGGGGCCGTAGCAGGTGACCGGCACGTCCATCATCAGGCGGAAATGGCGACCGTCGGTGGTCGCGGTCAGCGCCGTGGGCTGGGGCAGTTCGCCGGTCACGCGGCGGTGGGCGTCGGCCAGCAATTGCATCGCGGGCACCTCCAGGTCGTACTCGCAACCTGGCGCGTGGAAACCTTCGTAGCGGATGTCGATGCGCACGTCGCTGTCGGCCAGTCCGGCCTCGACCTCGCGGATGCACGCCAGCACCCGCTGCTTGGCGGCCTCGATCGACATATCGGGGTAGCAGGCGATGCGCATGCCCAGCGTGCACACGCTGGGCACCGACGAATTCCAGTCGCCGGCATGGATCTGGCCGAGATTGAAGTTGATGGGGTGCGCATGTTCGCGATAGGCCGGATGCCGATTTTCCGGCAGGTTCCATTCGTGTTCGAGCCGTTTCATCGCGTCGACAATCCGCAAGCCAGTCTCGACCGGGTTGACACCCGTGGTCATGTAGGCGGCATGTGCGGGCCGGCCCACGATGTCCACGTACATCCAGAACACGCCGAGCTGGGCGCTCATCATGCGCTCATGCGTGGGCTCGGGAATAACGACCGCGTCGAAGGCGCTGAGCTTGGCTGCGGCGATCGCGCTCTGCAGCGCCGAAACCGTGGCCAGGGTGCCGTTGCCGGTGTTCTCCTCTTCAAGCACGCCGTTGAAGCCTACGGCGCCGGCGGGTTGCACGCCCAGGTCCTGCAGGGCCTTGAACGCCGCCAGCGCGCAGATGATGCCGGCCTTCATGTCGCCCGCGCCTCGGCCGTACAGCCAGCCGTCACGTAATTCGCCGTCGAACGGCGCCGGGTCCCACAGTTCATGCGGACCGGTCGGCACGACGTCCAGGTGGCCGTTGAAGAGCACGGCGCGTCCGCCCGCGGCGCGCGGCTCATGGCGCGCCAGCACGTTGTAGCGGCCGCCGTCGGGGCAGCAGGCCGGCGAGTACAGCGGCAGGTTCTTCAATTCCTCGGTCCGCAACGCGATGCGTTCGGACACCAGCCCCAGCTGCGCCAGCGCGTCTTCCAGGAAGCGGGCGGCCGACATTTCCTCGCCGGGCAGGCTGCGGCACTGCACGAATCCCGTCAGCGTGTCGGTCATGTACTGGCGAAGCCTGCCCACGGCTCCGGCGATCTGGTCCTGACTCAGGCTGGCTGCTGCGACGGCGGTCATTGCACTCCCCTTGTTGGCTATGAAATATCGAACACCATAAGTATCAATATTTGATACTTAGATATCTATATTTGACATGATAGAGTTCGTGCAAGCGGCGGGCAATACGAAAACATGGGTGATTTCCCTAGCCTGGTCGCGGGCGGTTGCCGCTACAGTGCGTATCCGGCGCCCCAACGGCAACGCGCCGTTGCAACGCCATCAAAACAAAGAGAATGGAGTAGATCGACATGGCCACAACCGAGACCCGGTTCAACCAATCCCTGGCGAAAGGCTTTGGCATCCTCGAGGCTTTTTCCAGCCACCCCGGTCCGCTCAGCCTGAACGAGCTGACGGAATTGTCGGGACTGGACCGCAGCTCGACCCAGCGCATGTTGCATACGCTGGTGGCGCTGGGCTACCTCGAACGCGGTAGCAACCAGCGCGGCTACGTGCTGGGCAAAAAGATCCTGGACCGGACTTTCGACTTCCTGCGCGGCCATCCGCTGCTGGAGCGCGCCACGCCCATCCTGGAACAACTGCAGCAGGAGTGCGGCGAGCGGGTCGACCTGAGCCTGTTCGATGACCTGACCATCGTTTACGCGCTGCGCCGCCAGACCAAGCGCCAGACCTTCTACGCCACCTTGGTGGGCCGGCGCATGCCCACCTTCTCGTCCTCCGGCGGCCGGGCAATCATGTCGCACCTGACCGACGCCGAGGTCGACGACATACTGGCGCGCAGCGACCTGCGGCCGCTGACCCCCAAGACCATTACCGATCCCGAGCGGATCCGAGAGCGCGTGCGCGAGGCGCGGGTACAGGGGTACGCCCTCTGCATGGAAGAGAGCATGGTGGGCGAGATCGTGCTGGCCAGCGCCGTCGTCGACCACAGCGGCCGCCCGCTGGCCGCCATCCACATTTCCGGCCTGTTGGCGGAATGGACGCTGGAGTCCTTTTCCCAGCGCTTCAGTTCGCTGGCGGTCTCGGCCGCGCGCGCCCTCAGCGGCCGCCCCAACCGCTCCTGAAGCGACTGGAGGGGCGCGCTACGGCCGTCCCGCGTGCGGCACGTCCACCTCGGTCACCAGGATCCGCCCTTCCGGCTTGGCGCGGCGGTTGGCCTCGATGAAGTCGGGCGCCGCCGCCATGAACAGCGTTCTACCGTCCGGCCCGCCCAGGGCCGCGGCGAAGATGCCCAGCTCGCCGGTATCGATCTGTTCCAGGATCCGGCCGCCGCGGGCCATCCGCACGATGCGCTTGCCGATGGCGTCGGCCACCCACAGCGCGCCCTCGGCGTCCAGCGCGCCGCCGTCCGGGCCGATGGCCGAGGCCGCGATCAGCACCGACAGGTCGTCGGAGTCCGGCAAGGCGCCGAAGTGGGCCCAGTCGCGCCGCGGCCCCAGGGCGCCGTCGGGCAGGATGTCGAATTCCGAGATGCGGTTGCCGAAGGTCTCGTTGACGATCAGGGTTTTGCCGTCGGGGGTGATGAACGATCCATTGGGAAACCACAGCCCGTCCGCCACCACCTGGGCCACCCCGTCCGGGTCCACCCTCACCAGCGTGGTGGTGGCGAAGGGTTGGCCGGCCATCAGGTCGAAACCGAAGTTGCCGACGTAGGCGCGGCCCTGGGCATCGACCACCAGGTCGTTGATCGGGCCGCCGGTCAATGCCGACAGGTCCGCGTGCGGCACCAGCCGGCCGTCCGCCTCGCGCCGCAGCAGCTTGCGGTCCTTCATGGAAGAGATCAGCAGCCGCCCGTCGGGCAGCCAGCCCAGGCCGGAGGGCTGCTCCAGCACCCGGCAGATCACCTCGGCCCGCCCCAGCAGGTCGACGGCGATCACCTTGCCCGTATAGAAATCGGAGGCCCACAGGCGCCCTTCGTGCCAGCGCAGGCCCTCCAGGAACGTATACCCCGACACCAGCACGGACAATTCGCGTTTCGGCATAGCTCTGTCTCCTATAGGGGGCGGGCCTGTGCGGCCCTTTTTGTGTGGCCCGCCGGCGCGCAGCCGGCCAGGCCGGACCATTTTGTCATGCCCCGGCAACCGTGGCAGTCAGGTATGACCCGTCCCCAACCTGACAACTAACTGTCAGGTTCGCGGCGTTAACATCGCGCCCCAAGGGTTAACCCGCGCCGCTCCGGGTCCCCTCCGGCATATCCGTCATTGGACCGCTTCGCCCCGCCCCATGCCGGCGGGTAAGGCCTATCCGGCCGACCGATCGGGTCCCTGTTTTCCGTTTTTGAAGATGAATACTAAGAAGCTGACGCGTTACATCGGCATCGCCATGGTGCTGGGCGTCGTGGTGGGTTATTTCTGCAACAAGTACGCGCAGAACGCGCAAGAGGCCAAGGACATCGCCTCGTACTTCAGCCTGATCACCGACATCTTCCTGCGCATGATCAAGATGATCATCGCGCCCCTGGTATTCGCCACCCTGGTGTCCGGCCTGGCCAGCATGAGCGACGCCAGCGCCGTCGGCCGCATCGGCCTGCGCGCCATGTTCTGGTTCATCGCCGCCTCGGCCATCTCGCTGCTGCTGGGCCTGGCGCTGGTCAACATCTTCCAGCCCGGCGCGCACCTGAACCTGGCGCTGCCCGACGCGGCCGCCACCGCCGGCCTGAAGACCGGCGACTTCACCCTCAAGGCCTTCATCGCGCACGTGTTCCCCAAGAGCATCGCCGAAGCCATGGCCAACAACGAGATCCTGCAGATCCTGGTGTTCTCGCTGTTCTTCGGCGCGGCGCTGTCGTTCATCCGCGGCAAGGGCCACAACACCATCTACAACATGATCGACGAGCTGGCCAAGATCATGTTCCGCGTCACCGACTACGTGATGCGCTTCGCGCCGCTGGGCGTGTTCGCCGCCATGGCCGCCGCCATCACCACCGAGGGCCTGGGCGTGCTGGTCAGCTACGGCAAGCTGATCGGCGAGTTCTACCTGGGCCTGGCGCTGCTGTGGACCATCCTGTTCGCGGTGGGCTACCTGTTCCTGGGCAAGTCCACCTTCCGCCTGGGCGGCCTGATCAAGGAACCGACCCTGCTGGCCTTCTCGACCGCCAGCAGCGAATCGGCCTACCCCAAGACCATCGAGGCGCTGGAGCGTTTCGGCGTGTCCAAGCGCATCTCGGGCTTCGTGCTGCCGCTGGGCTACTCGTTCAACCTGGACGGCTCGATGATGTACCAGTCGTTCGCGGTGCTGTTCATCGCGCAGGCCTACAACATCGAGATGAGCTTCTCGCAGCAGCTGACGCTGCTGCTGGTGCTGATGGTGACCAGCAAGGGCATGGCCGGCGTGGCGCGCGCCTCGCTGGTGGTGGTGGCGGCGACGCTGCCGATGTTCCACCTGCCCGAAGCCGGCCTGTTGCTGATCATGGGCATCGACCAGTTCTTCGACATGGGCCGCACCGCCACCAACGTGGTCGGCAACAGCCTGGCCACCGCCGTCATCGCCAAGATGGAAGGCAACGAAGAGGACCTGGCGCCCAAGGCCGAGTCCGCGCCGGCCACGCAAACGGCGACGCGCGACGCCTGAACGCGCCGCGGCGTTTCCCCGTTTTCCGGCAAAGGCCCCGCAGGTGATGCGGGGCCTTTTTTCATGCGGCGGCCGGCCTTGACCGGCGCACACGCCCGGCGCAACATGGAAGCCCCCAGGCACCCCTTAAGGGCACCGCGCCAAGGCGGCGGCGCTCATTGCATATGCCATGAAATCGCTACGCCCGCGCCACGCGCTCGCGGCGGCCGTCCTGATGGCCGCCCTGCCCTCCGCCCATGCCTGGACCCGCATTGCCTGCGACCTGTCCGGCACCGTCGCCAACCCACCCGTGCAGATGCGCCAGTACCGTACCGACGGCACCGAGGTCTCGCATCTGTTGTTCCGGCTGAATGTGAAGGCGGCCGATATCCCCGAGGGCGCGCGCGCCGATACCGACTGCACCGAATTCGTCGACCGCCAGATCGACGTGGCGCTGGACGGCGCCGACATGGCCGCCGTGCGCAAGGGCAAGGCGCTGAAACTGCGCTATCGCTATGACGAGTCGCTGGGCGAGGCCCGCGCGACCCGCTTCGAGCTGGCTCGCTGAACGCGCGGCCGCCCCGGGAGGCGGCGCGCGGCAGGCAGGCTTAGTCGTTGACCGAGCACGACACCGGGGCGCCGTCCTCGAATTCGACGTCGTAGGTATGGACGGGATCCCACGGCAGCGTGAACCACAGCTCGTAGCCGTCGCCGTCCTCGTCGAACAGCCACAGCGCGCGCAGCACGGCCTTCTCGGCCATGGCCTCGGCGGTTTCCTCGCGCAGCAGCTGGTCGTCCTCGATGCCGAGCTTCTTGCAGTGCTCGTAGGAGTAGTTGTCGAGCAGGAAATCGGCCGCGGCCAGGATCTGCTCGTCGAGATTGCCGATGATGGCCTTGACCACCTTGGAGGCCGCGCCGTCCGGCTCTTCGCCGTCGGTCTGGATCATGACGTGGATCGGCGGGCGGCCTTCGCCCACGGGCACGTTTTCCGCGGCCCAGAGATCGGGTTCTTCGGGGTCCTGGGTGAAATTGAATCGTGCCATCGTGCGCTCCGGAAAATAAGGGAGACGGGCCGCGCAAGCCGCGGCCACCTCGTCATTGCCCATTTAACCAGATGCGCGTGTCCGCTGCTTGTCCGGCGACAAGGTTTGTCGCCAGGCGCGGTCAGACCCGTTCCAGGGGCAGATGCGGCGGCGCCGGCAACGCCACCCGGATGGCATCCCCGGCCCGCACCGCGCCGCCGGCCAGCACGATGCCCATGACCCCGGCCTTGCGGATCAGGCCGCCGGCGGCGTCGCGCCCGAGCACGGCGGCGGTCAGCCCCTTCTGGTAGTGGTCCAGTTGCGAACAAGGGTTGCGCAGGCCGGTGATCTGCACCACCGCCTGCGGCCCGATGTGCAGGCACGCGCCGCGCGGCAGGCCCAGCAGATCGATGCCGCGGGTGGTGATGTTCTCGCCCATCGTCCCTTCGGCCACATTGAAACCGGTCGCCTGCAGTTCGTCGTGCAGTTCGCCGTGGATCAGATGCACCTGGCGCAGGTTGGGCTGGGTCGGATCGACCTTGACGCGCGAACGATGCCTGACCGTCACGCCGGCATGGGCGTCGCCTTCCACGCCCTCGCCCTGCCGCAGCACGATGGCCGGCTGCACCTGCTTGGAAAAGCCGTGCGCCGCGCTGGCGGCCACGGCGGTCACGATCGCCCCCATGCTTTGCTCCCGCCGGATCAAGCCGCCACCAGGCCGCGCGCTTCGGCGGCAGGCGCGGGCAGGCGAGCGGACGGATAGTGGGTCGAGAACACCAGCCGGCCGGCGCTCCAGGTGTAGCTGATGAGCGGCAACGCGCCGACCTGCGCCACCGCCACCAGATCGGCGCGCTGTCCCACCGCGATGCGGCCGCGATCCGACAGGCCGCAGGCATCGGCCGGATTGGCGGTGACCAGCGCCAGCGCCTGCGGCAGCGTCAGCTCGGTCTGCGCCGCCACCGCGAAGGCCGCGGCGATCAGGGTCGAAGGCTGGTAGTCCGAGCACAGGCAGCTCGCCACGCCGGCGCGGATCGCGTCGATGGCGCGCATCGAGCCGCTCTGGCTCTTGCCGCGCAGCACGTTGGGCGCGCCCAGGATGGTGGGCAGGCCGCAGGAGACGGCGGCGCGGGCGGTGTCCAGCGTGATCGGGAATTCGCTCATCGCCACGCCCAGGTTGCGCATGGTGGCGATGCGGTGGATCGAATCGTCGTCATGGCTGGCGGTCGGGATGCCCAGGCCGCGCGCATGCGCCAGCAGCGTCTCGACCCGCTGCACCGCGCCGTCCTTGGCGCGGGTCTTGGCGTGCGCGGCCTCTTCGGCCTGCTCGCGGCTCATGGCGTGGTTGCCGATCATGTATTGCAGGTACGACTCCAGCGTCTTGAACTGGCCCTGGCCGGGCGAGTGGTCCATCACCGACAGCAGGTCCACCGCGCCCTCGTCCATCAACTGCTGCAGCACCGGCACCGAGGTCGCGTCGGTGACTTCGTAGCGGCAGTGCACGCGGTTGTCGACCAGGCTGTGCTGGCGGAAGGCGCGCACGCCGCGCACCACCTGGGCGGCGGTCTCGTTGTTGCGCACGCCCAGGTCGCTGTTGGCGAACGACAGCGCGTGGTAGGGCGTGGTGATGCCGGCCGCGGCGTTGCGGCGGTCCACCTGCGCCACCGCGAAGTCCAGCGGGAACAGCACCTTCGAGCGCGGCTCGGCTTCCTTTTCGATGGCGTCGCAGTGCAGGTCGATCAGGCCCGGCACCAGCGTCAGGCCGCGCAGGTCGATCTCGTGGGCGGCGCGGGCGCCGTCGGGCGCGATGGCGGCGATGACGCCGTCCTCGATCAGGACGGCGCTGTCTTCCAGCACGCGGTCCGGCAGCACGACGCGGGCGTGGGTCAGGTAGGTGCTGGTCATGCTCACTCCAGTTCGACGGCGGCCTGCGCGGGGCGCAAGGCCAGGATTCGGGACGCCACGGCGTCGCGCACTTCGGCGTCGTGGAAAATGCCCAGGAGGCAACGGCCGGCGGCGCGCGCCTCATGGATCAGCGCCATCACCACCGCGCGGTTGTCCGGGTCCAGCGACGCGGTCGGCTCGTCCAGCAGCAGGATGGGATGCCGGGCGATGAAGCCGCGGGCGATGTTGACGCGCTGCTGTTCGCCGCCCGAGAAGGTGGCGGGCGCCAGTCCCCACAGGCGCGACGGCACGTTCAGGCGCCGCAGCATGGCGCCGGCGCGCTCGCGGGCCTCGTCCGGCTCGATGCCGGCCATGCGCAGCGGCTCGGCCACCACGTCCAGCGCCGACACGCGCGGGATCACCCGCAGGAACTGGCTGACGTAGCCGATGACGTCGCGCCGCAGCGCCAGGATGCGCTGCTCGGGCGCGCCGACCAGTTCCACCCAGTCATCGCCGGCGCGCACGCGGATGCTGCCTTCGGTGGCCAGGTAGTTGCCGTACAGGCAGCGCAGCAAAGTGCTCTTGCCGGTGCCCGACGGGCCGGCCAGCACCAGGCAGTCGCCGGCCGCGGCGTCGAAATCGACCGCCTCCAGCACCGGCAGGCGGATGCCGCCCTGGTTGTGCAGGGTGAACATCTTTCCGAGGCCCCGCACCTCGATCATGGGTTTCGCGACAGTCATGGTCAGCTCTGCAAAATGGAAGACACCAGCAACTGGGTGTAGGGATGCTGCGGATCGTCGAGGATCTGGTCGGTCAGGCCGCTTTCGACCACCTCGCCGCCGCGCATCACCAGGGTGCGGTGCGCCAGCAGGCGCGCCACCGCCAGATCGTGGGTGACGACGATGGCGGCCAGGCCCAGGTCGGTCACCAGCTGGCGCAGCAGGTCCAGCAGGCGGGCCTGCACCGACACGTCCAGCGACGCGGTCGGCTCGTCCATGAACACCAGGCGCGGATGGGTCACCAGGTTGCGGGCGATCTGCAGGCGCTGCTGCATGCCGCCGGAGAACGAGGCCGGCGCGTCATCCAGGCGGCCGACGTCGATCTCCATCTTCTGCAGCCAGCTGCCCGCGGCCTGGCGCAACTCGCCATAGTGGCGGTCGCCCACCGCCATCAGGCGCTCGGCGATGTTGGCGCCGGCGCTGACCTGCATGCGCAGGCCGTCGCGGGCGTTCTGGCGCACGAAGCCCCAGTCGGTGCGGGCCAGCAGCCGCAGGCGCGCGCCGGACAGCGCGGCCAGGTCGGTGAAACCCTGGTCGCGGGTGTCGTACCAGACGCTGCCGGCGTCGGGCGCGGTCTGGTACGACACGGCCGACAGCAGCGTGCTCTTGCCGGAACCGGACTCGCCCACCACGCACAGCACTTCGCCGGGGAACAGGTCGAAACTGACGTTGCGGCAACCGTGCACGCCGTCCCAGGTGCGCGTCATGTCGCGCACGGAAAGCAAGGGTTGGGCGTTCATGCGGTGGCTTCCTTTTCGGCTTGCGCGGCCTGGCGGTCGTTGCAGTATTCGGTATCGGAGCAGACGAAGCGGCGGGTGCCGGCGTCGTCCAGGATGATCTCGTCGAGGAAGCTGTCGCGCGAGCCGCACAGGTCGCAGCACTCCGACCACTTCTCCACGGTGAAGGGATGGTCCTCGAAGTCCAGGCTCTTGACCCGGGTGTACGGCGGCACCGCATAGACCCGCTTCTCGCGGCCGGCGCCGAACAGCATCAGCGCCGGGCTGTTGTCGAGCTTGGGGTTGTCGAACTTCGGGATCGGCGACGGCCGCATCATGTAGCGGTCGTTGACGATCACGGGATAGTCGTAGGTGGTCGCGATGTGACCGTGCTGGGCGATGTCCTCGTACAGCTTGACGTGCATGCCGCCATATTCGGCCAGCGCGTGCATGGTGCGGGTCTCGGTCTCGCTCGGCTCGAGCCAGCGCAGCGGCTCGGGAATCGGCACCTGGAACACCATGATCTGGTCGGCCTGCAACGGCGTTTCCGGAATGCGGTGGCGCGTCTGCACGATGCTGGCGTCGCGGGTCGATTCGGTCGTGGCCACGCCGGTCACCCGGCCGAAGAAGCGGCGGATGTTGATGGCGTTGGTGGTGTCGTCCGAGCCCTGGTCGATCACCTTGAGCACGTCGCCCGGGCCGATGATCGACGCCGTCACCTGGATGCCGCCCGTGCCCCAGCCATAGGGCAGCGGCATCTCGCGGCTGCCGAACGGCACCTGGTAGCCGGGAATCGCCACCGCCTTGAGCAGCGCGCGGCGCAGCATGCGCTTGGTGGACTCGTCGAGGTAGGCGAAGTTGTAGTGGTCGTCGCGTTCGACCGCGGCGCCGGGGGTGTGGGAAGTCGTCATGAGGAAATGGCCTCGTCCAGCTGGCGGGTGTTCTCGGGGGCCGGCGCGGCGCGTTCGGCGCGCATGCGGCGCAGCAGTTCCAGGTTGGCCTGGAAGTCCACGTAGTGCGGCAGCTTCAAGTGCTGCACGAAACCGCAGGCCTCGACGTTGTCGCTGTGGTACAGCACGAACTCATGATCGTTGGCCGGCGAATCGGCGCGTTCGCCGAGTTCCTGCGCCTTCATGGCGCGGTCCACCAGCGCCATCGACATGGCCTTGCGCTCGCCATAGCCGAACGTCAGGCCATAGCCGCGGGTGAACTTGGGGCCTTCCTCGGCGTTGCCCGAGAACTGGCTCACCATCTGGCACTCGGTGATCTCGATCTCGCCCACCGTGACGGCGAAACCCAGTTCCTCGATGTGCATCTCGACTTCCACGAAGCCGTAGCGGATCTCGGCGGCGAACGGGTGCGTGTTGCCGTAGCCGCGCTGCGTGGAATAGCCCATCGACAAGAGGAAGCCCTCGTCGGCGCGCGCCAGGTTCTGCAGGCGGGCGGCGCGCGAGGCCGGGAAGTCCAGCGGCTGGCGCGTCAGATCGAACGGCTCGGGATCGCCCTCGGGCACCGCCTCGGCGTCGATCAGGTCGTCGTGCGCCAGCAGGTCGGTGACGCGCGGCATGGCGCTGTCCAGCGGCTCGTTGCCCGCCGGCAGGGCGTCGGCCTCGCGCTCGGCTTCCAGCGAGAAGTCCAGCAGGCGCTGGGTGTAGTCATAGGTCGGCCCGAGGATCTGGCCGCCCGGCACGTCCTTGAAGGTGGACGAGATGCGGCGCTGCAGGCGCATCTCGCCGGTGTCGATCGGCTGGGTGTAGCCATAGCGCGACAGCGTGGTGCGATAGGCGCGCAGCAGGAACACCGCCTCGATCACGTCGCCGGCGGCCTGTTTCAGCGCCAGCGCCGCCAGTTGCGGATCGTAGAGCGAGCCTTCCGCCATCACGCGCGACACCGCCAGCGGCATCTGTTCGCGGATCTGGTCCAGGCTCAGTTCGGGCAGGGCCCGGTCGCCGCGCCGGTAGTCGTCCAGCATGCGGTAGGAATTGAGGATGGCGCGTTCGCCCCCTTTGACGGCTACATACATGTCAGCTCTCCACGCGCGTGCTGCGGGGCAGCGCGCACAGTTGCCGCCCGTGCGTCAGGAACACGTCGACGCCCAGCGGAAAACGTTGATGGTTGATGCGCCAGTCGCGCCAGAAGCCGTCCGGCAGGCCGGCGGCGCGCAGCGCCTGGCGGCTCTGGATGCCGGGGCCGGTCAGCGTGACTGCGGCGCCGGCGTCCAGCGACGCGACCTCGATCAGCAGCGTGGTGGACAGGTCCGGATAGGCCGGGTCGCCGGGATGGCACGACGCCAGCGCGGGCACGCCGCCGCCCGCCGGCACCGCCGCGAAGCGCGCCAGCGAGGCCGACGGCACCATCGGGCAGGCGCAATGGAAACGCAGGAAATCCAGCACGCTGGCGTCCAGGCCCTGCGGCAGCCACAACGGCGTGTCCACGTCCACCAGCGTCAGCAGCAGCGCGGTCAGCGCCGGCGACAGGCCGGCCGGCACGCCGCTGGCGGCGGCCACTTCGTACACGCGGCCCGGATGCGCCATGGCGTCGAGCGCGGTGCGGAAGGTGGCCTGCGCGTCGTTCACCGGGTCCGCGAAACCCGGCAGCAGCTTGCGGCTCGCGGCCGCGGCGCCAAGAAGTTCTTGATGCATGTCAGTCCTCGCCTCGCACCATCGTGAAGAATTCGACCTTGGTCTGCGCGGCGACGCGCGCCTGGCGCTCGATGCGCTCGGCGCGTTCGCGCGCCAGCGGCTGGATCAGCTGCGCCTGCACCGTGTCGTGCCAATCGGGCAGTTGCAGCAGCGCGTCGGCCACCGCGGCCTGCTCGGCATGGCGCAGCGACCGGCCCTGCACGTAGGCGATGCCGACCACGCCGTTGTCCAGGCTGACGGCGCAGCGCGTCACCGTCATTTCGCCCAGGTTGAAGCGCGCGCCGGTGCCGCCGCTGCGGGCCCGCGCCATGGCCATGCCGGTCTGCGCCGGGCGCAGCATCTGATGCGGCGGCACGCCGCCAAGCGCGCCGAACGCCCCTTCCAGCATGGCCGGATCGGCCAGTGCCAACACCCGCATCCAGGCGGCCCGTTGCGCCTGGGTTTCACCCTGCGCGGTTTGTGGATGGTCCATTGTTTCCTCTAAACGTCTAGACGACCGGATGGAGTATGATCGCGTTCAAGTGGAAGTTCAACAGCCTGGCGTGAATTTTTGATGACAGTTGCGGCGGGGACGCATTGCCTATCCCGCGCCCGCCGCTTGGTGCACAATCACAGCCATTCTTGATGAAGCTGATATGACAGCACGAGCACATCCTATGGTCGAAAGAGGTTCCGGTATCGCCGTGTGGCGACAGATCGGCGAGTCGCTGGCGGACGACATCCGCAACAAGTTGTACATGGCGGGCGAACAACTGCCCTCCGAACCGGAGCTGGCCGCCAATTTCTCCGTCAACCGCCACACCATCCGGCGCGCCATGGGCGAGCTGGAACAGAGCGGACTGGTGCGCATCGAACAGGGCCGCGGCACCTTCGTGCAGGAACACGCCATCGACTACGCCATCGGCAAGCGCACGCGCTTTTCCGAGAACCTGCGCAGCCAGGGCATGCTGGGCCATCTCGAAGCCCTGGGCAGCCAGACGCTGCGCGCGGCCGACATCGCCAAGCACCTGGGCCTGGCGCGCAACGCCCCGCTGCTGCGCGTGCAGATGGTGGGCAAGGCCGAGAACCGCCCCATCAGCGCGTCCGAGCACTACTTCGATGAAAAGCGCTTCCCCGACTTCATCGAGCGCATGAACGCGCTGCGGTCGGTATCGAAGGTCTACGCCCACTACGACATCGGCGACTACACGCGCAAATGGTCGCGCATCACCGCCACGCTGCCGTCGCCGGAGGTGGCGCGCATCCTGGGCCAGCCCAAGACGCGCCCGATCCTGCAGGTCGAGGCCCTGAACGTGGACCAGGCCGGCGCGCCGTTGCAATACAGCATCACCCGTTTCGTCGGCGACCTGGTCCAGCTCATGGTGGCCGACGACAGTTGAGGCCGGCGCGCGGCGGCCGCGCGCGGCCGCTTGCGCCGTCTTGCGATTTCACTCATCTAGACATCTGGTTGTAATGCAGCACCGCTAACTTTCCCGTCATGAACCAAGCACACGCCCCCTCGCCCCTGGCCGGTGTCACAGGCCAACGTATCCTGACCCCTCGCGGCATCGAACACGCCAGCCTGCGATTCCACGGAGGACTGATCGACGACGCCGGCGGCGCGCCCGCGCGCGGCGCGGCCTGGTTCGACGCCGGCAATCTGCTGGTGCTGCCCGGCATCGTCGACCTGCATGGCGACGCCTTCGAGCGCGCCATCATGCCGCGCCCCAGCGTCACCTTCCCCTACGACGGCGCGCTGTTCGACGTCGACCGCCAGTTGCTGGCCAACGGCATCACCACCGAATTCCACGGCGTCACGCTGTCGTGGGAAGGCGGCCTGCGCGGCGAAGCCTATGCCGAGCGCATGTTCGCCGCCCTCGAACGCATGCGCCACATCATGGGCGCGCGCCACTACGTGCACCTGCGTTTCGAGACCCACCACGTCGGCGGCGTCGAGACCGCCCAGCAATGGATCCGCGACGGCCGCGTGCGCTTCGTCGCGCTCAACGACCACCTGCCCAGCATGGCGCGCCGCCTGGGCGACGACCGCAAGCTGCTGCAATACGCAGACCGCGCCGAATGCGACCTGGATACCTTCCAGGAACGCATCCGCCGCGCCATGGGCGCGGCCGACGCGGTGGCCGACGCCATGCGCGAACTGACCGCCTGCGCGCAGGCGGCCGGCCTGAAGGTCGCCTCGCACGACGACCCCGACGCCGCCACCCGCCGCTACTACCATCAGCTGGGCTGCAGCGTGGCGGAATTCCCCCTGCCCCGCGATGCCGCCGGCGTGGCCCGCGACCTGGGCAACTCGGTGGTGTTCGGCGCGCCCAACGTGGTGCGCGGCGGCAGCCACACCAACGCCCCCAGCGCCACCGAGATGGTGCGCGCCGGCCTGTGCGACATCCTCACTTCCGACTATTACTACCCCGCCCCGCTGGCGGCGGCGCTGCGGCTGGTGAACGACGGCGTGCTGCCGCTGGAGCAGGCCTGGAACCTGGTGTCGCTGAACCCGGCCCGCGCCGCCGGCCTGCAGGATCGCGGCGCGCTGGCGCCCGGCCTGATCGCCGACGCCATCGTGGTCGACGACCAGGTGCCCGGCCTGCCGCGCGTCTGCGCCGCCATCGTCGGCGGCGAGCTGCGCTACGCCACCCGCGCTTTCGGCGACGACCGCAACCAGCGCATGGCGGCCTGACCATGCCGCTGGCCCACCGCTATGCGCTGTACCTGGCCCCCACCGGCCCCTGGCGTGAACTCGGCAGCCGCTGGCTGGGCCGCTGCGCCGACACCGGCGCGGCCCTGCCGCCGCTGCCCGGCCAACCCGAGGCCGCGCGCGACTGGACCCAGGCGCCGCGCCACTACGGCCTGCACGCCACGCTGAAGCCGCCGTTCCGGCTGCGCGCCGGCGCCACGCCGCGGGACGTCGATGCCGCCGCGCGCCAGCTCGCCGCCGCCGATGACGCCTTCGGCATCCAGCTCGAATGCGAGCCGCTGCGCGGCTTCCTGGCCTGGCGCATCGCCGCCTCGGACGCCGAGGGCCATGCCCGCATCAACGCCCTGGCCGCCGCAGCCGTGCGCGGCCTGGACGACTTGCGCGCCGCGCCCAGCGAAGACGAGCTGGCCCGGCGCCAGGCGCATGCGCTCTCGCCCGAGCAGCAGGCCATGCTGGCGCGCTGGGGCTACCCGTACGTGTTCGACACCTTCACCTTCCACATCACGCTGACCGGCAAGCTCGACGGCCATGCGCTGGAACAGGCGCAGGCCGGCATCGCCGCCTTCGCCGACCCGCTGCGCGGCCAGCGCATGACGGTTCCCGGCGTGAGCGTGTATGTGCAGCCGCGGGCGGGCGCCGACTTCATCGCGGCGCGCCACTACCACTTCGACGGCAGCCACGCCGACGCGGCGGGCGCGGCCTACCTGGAAGGACCTGCCGCGGCATGAACCCGCCCGACCCCGCCAGCGGCGCGCGCCTGATCTACCTGATGGGCGCCTCCGGCAGCGGCAAGGACACCTTGCTGCGGCTGCTGCGCGCCGGCCTGCGCGGCGACGAACCGGTGCTGGTGGCGCACCGCTACATCACGCGCGACAGCGGCGCCACCGAAGACGCGCTGCGCCTGAGCGTCGAGGAATTCGCGCGCCGCGCCGCGCTCGGCTGCTTCGCGCTGTGCTGGGCCAGCCATGGCCTGCATTACGGCATCGGCATCGAGGTCGACACCTGGCTGGACTGCGGCGCGGCCGTCATCATCAACGGTTCGCGCGCGCACCTGGCCGAGGCCCACCGGCGCTATCCGGCGCTGACCGCGGTCGAGATCACGGTCGACCCCGCGCAACTGGCGCGGCGGCTGGCGGCGCGCGGCCGCGAAACGCCCGAACAGATCGCCCAGCGCCTGCAGCGCGCCGCGCAGGATTTCCCGGTCCCCGAGGGTTGCCGCCTGCTGCGCGTCGGCAACAACGGCGCGCCCGAAGCCGCCGCCGCCGAACTGCTGGATATCGCCCGCGGCCGCCTGATCGCGTAGCCCGCGCCGGCATCGCCGCGAAACGGCCGCCGCGACGCCACGGCCGCGCCGGCCGGACGCCTCACTCCCGCGGCCGCGCGTCCGGCCCCAGGTCGGCGCACAGCTCCAGCAGGATCGCCGAGAACCACTCCTCCGCCGCCAGCGCCTGCTCGCGTCGGCGGCGGATCAGGTTGATCGGCGGCAACTCCCAGCCGAAGTCCCACGGCACCATGCCCAGCTTGCCGCGCTGGCACAGTTCGCGCGCGATGTCCTCGGGCACCACCGACATCAGCGCGGGATTGGCGCTCAGCATGCCCTCGATCACATCGGTGGAATAGGCTTCCAACACCGGCGCCGGCGAACGCAGGCCGGCGCGGATGAAGTGTTCGACGATCAGCTGGCGCGTCGGCGTGTTGACCGCCGGCAGCACCCAATCCATCTGCGCGACCGCCGCCCAATCCTCCGCTCGCCGCGCCAGGCGCTGCGCCAATCGGCTGTGCGCGATCAGGCGCGGCCGCTGGCGGTACAGCACGCGATGGGTCAGGTCGTCCTGCGCCACGGTCGAGGTCGCCCGGCTGATGATGCAATCGAGTTCCTGCCGCCGCAGCATCGGCACCAGGTGGTCGGTGGTGGCGCGGTGCAGCGTCAGGGTCACGCCGTGGCGCTGGTGCAGCCGGCCGATGGCGGCGGTCAGCAGCGCGCTCGACACGTACGGCACCACGCCCACATGCAGATGCGCCGCGCGGCCGTCGTGCAGCGCCTCGACCTCGCGCGCCCACAGGTCCAGGTCGCCCTGCATGCGGCGGGCCCGCACCAGCGCCAGTTCGCCCAGCGGGGTGGGCTGCATGCCGCGCCCGGTGCGCAGGAACAGCGGCGCGCCGAAGATGTCCTCGAGCTCGGCCAGCGCCTTGGTGGCGGCGGGCTGGCTGATGCCGGTGGCGGCCGCCACGCGGGTCAGCGTGCCGTGCTTGGCGATATTGGCCAACAGCGCCAGGTGGCGGTGGCGCAGGCGGTTGGCGAGTCGGGCGGCGTCCCAGGTCACGGCGGTCTACTCATAACTGATTGGTTATTCAATTATGCCAACAACGGACACATCAGTTATTTCACGACCCTATACTGCGCCGTATCCCCACCCCGCCCGACCGCCCATGTCCGACTTCACCACCCGCCCGGAAATCCGCGGCACCTTCGGCGTCGCCTCGTCCACCCACTGGCTGGCCTCGCAGGTCGCCATGGGCGTGCTGGAGCGCGGCGGCAACGCCTTCGACGCCGCGGTGGCCGGCGGCTTCACGCTGCAGATCGTCGAGCCGCACCTGAACGGCCCCGGCGGCGAAGTGCCGATCCTGCTGTGGAGCGAACGGGAAGGCCGCATGCGCGCGCTGTGCGGCCAGGGGCCGGCGCCGGCGCTGGCGACGCCGGCCTATTTCCGCGGACTGGGCGTGGACCTGGTGCCCGGCATCGGGCTGCTGCCCGCCACCGTGCCCGGCGCCTTCGGCGCCTGGCTGACCCTGCTGCGCGACTACGGCACCTGGGAACTGGCCGACGTGCTGCGCCCGGCCATCGACTACGCCCGCAACGGTTTTCCGCTGGTGCCGCGCATCTCGCAGGCCATCCTCGCGGTGCAGGCCCTGTTCCGCGACGAGTGGACCAGCTCGGCCGCCGTCTGGCTGCCCGACGGCAAGGTGCCCGCGCCCGGCGCGCTGCTGCGCACGCCGGCCATCGCCGCCACCTACACCCGCATCCTGGACGAAGCCCACGCGGCGGCGACCGACCGCGCCGGCCGCATCGACGCCGCGCTGGCCATCTGGTACCGCGGCTTCGTCGCCGACGAGATCGACGCCTACTACACCCATGAAGCGGTGCGCGACACCACCGGCCAGCGCAATCGCGGCCTGCTGCGCAAGGCCGACCTGGCCGACTGGCGCGCCCGCTACGACGATCCGGTCACGCTGCAATACGGCCGCTACACGGTTGCCAAGTGCGGCGTCTGGTCGCAAGGCCCGGTGCACCTGCAGCAGCTGGCGCTGCTGCGCCACCTGCAAATGGACGGGCTGGACCCGGCCTCGCCGCAATTCGTGCACCGCATCGCCGAGGCCGCCAAGCTGGCCTTCGCCGACCGCGCCGCCTGGTACGGCGATCCCGATTTCGTCGACGTGCCGCTGGCCGCGCTGCTGAGCGACGACTACGCCCGCGCGCGCGCCGCCGCCATCGGCCCGCGCGCCGCCACCACGCTGCAACCCGGCTCCCCCGCGGGCCGCGCGCCGCGCCTGCCCGACCTGGAGGTCGCCGCCCGCACCCTGGCCGCGTCCGACACCCGCTTCGGCGTGGGCGAGCCGACCTTCGCGGCGCTGCCGCCGGTGGCCGAATGGGCCGCGCGCGAGATCTTCGTCGGCGACACCTGCCAGATCGACGTCATCGACCGCGACGGCAACATGGTCGCGGCCACGCCGTCCGGCGGCTGGCTGTCGTCCAGCCCGGTGGTGCCGGCGCTGGGCTTTCCGCTGACCACGCGGCTGCAGATGACCTGGCTGGACGACGGCGTGCCCGGCCAGCTGCAACCCGGCAAGCGGCCCGGCACCACGCTGTCGCCCGGCCTGGCGCTGCGCGACGGCCAGCCCTACATGGCCTTCGGCACGCCCGGCGGCGACCAGCAGGACCAGTGGACCGTGTCCTTCTTCCTGCGCCACGCCATGGGCCTGAACCTGCAGCAGGCGATCGACGCGCCGTCCTGGCACATCGACCATTTCCCGGGCTCGTTCTGGCCGCGTTCGCTGACGCTGAACCGCCTGACCGTCGAAGGCCGCCTGCCCGAGGCCACGCGGCAGGCGCTGCGCGAGGCCGGCCACGACGTGCGCGTCGGCCCCGACTGGTCCGAAGGCCGCATCAGCGCCTGCACCCGCGAACCGGCGGCCGGCGGCAGCCTGTTGCTGCGCGCCGCCGCCAACCCGCGCGGCATGCAGGGCTACGCGGTCGGCCGATGAACCGATTTTCCATCCAGCCGGCGACGAGACCGGCCTTATCGCAAGGGGTAAACACCATGAAGACCATCCGACGACTGTTGCGCGCCTGCGCCCTGACCCTGGCTTGCGCCGCGCCCGCGCTGGCGCACGCCGCCTGGCCCGAAAAGCCGATCACGCTGATCGTGCCGTGGGCCGCCGGCGGCTCCACCGACATCCTGGCGCGCGTGCTGTCCGAAGGACTGACGCAATCGCTCGGCCAACCCGTCATCGTCGAGAACCGCTCGGGCGCCTCGGGCAACATCGGCAGCACCTTCGTCGCGCGCGCCAAGCCCGACGGCTACACGCTGCTGGTCGGCTCGATGAGCACCCACACCATGAACCAGGCGTTGTACAGCAGCATGCCATTCGACGGCGTCAAGGACTTCACGCCCATCGCCGAACTGGCGCTGGTCACCAACACGATGGTGGTGCACCCCTCGGTGCCGGCCAGCAACGTCAAGGAATTCATCGACTACGTCAAGGCCAATCCCGACAAGGTGGCCTACGCCTCGGCCGGCCAGGGCTCGACCAACCACCTGAGCGCCGCGCTGTTCGAGAAGGCCGCCGGCGTGAAGATGATGCACATCCCCTACCGCGGCGGCGCGCCCGCGGTGCTGGACACCGTGGCCGGCCGCACCCAGGTGCTGTTCAGCGCCGGCACGCAGACCCTGCCGCACGTGCAGACCGGCAAGCTCAAGCTGCTGGCCGTCACCGAAGAGCAGCGCTCGCCGCTGCTGCCCGACGTGCCGACCGTGGCCGAGACCCTGCCCGGCTACGAGCTGTCGGTCTGGTACGGCGCCTTCGGCCCGGCCGGCATGCCGCCGGCGCTGACGACGCGCCTGAACCAGGAAATCAACAAGATCCTCAAGCGCCCCGACGTCATCAAGAAGATGGGCGACATGGGCGTGCTGCTGCTGGACACCACGCCGGAGCAGTTCGGCCAGGTGCTGGCGCGCGACGCCGACAAATACGGCAAGCTGATCAAGGAACTGGGAATCACCGCCGAATGAGCCTCACGTCCGACACTCCCGCCGTAGAGCGCCTGGCGCAGGCCTATGCCGAGGCCTCGGCCCCGGCCGCCTTCGCCGCGCTCGACGCCCATGCCCATGGCACGCTGGGGCACACGCTGTGCACCATCAACCGCCACGACGCCGAACAAATGCGGGTGGTGCGGCTGTACAGCTCCAATCCCGCGGCCTATCCCCCCGGCGGCAGCAAGGACAAGCGCGGCACCGCCTGGGGCCGCCACGTCCTGCTCGAACGCAAGGTCTTCATCGGCGAGGGGGTCGACGCGATCCGCGAGTTCTTCGACGACCACGACGCCATCCAGGCGCTCGGCCTGCGGTCGGTGATCAACGTGCCGGTGGTGTTCGACGGCGCCTGCCTGGGCACCGTCAACTTCCTGATGCCGCGCGCGGCGCTGACGCCGGCCGACCTCGCCGCCGCCCGGCTGGCGGGCCTGCTGGCCCTGCCGGCCTTCCTGGCGCTGACACCGGCCGGTTGAACAAAGGGGGCGCCACGACGCGCCCCCTGGCTCAGATCAGCGCGCGGCGGATGCGGGCCGAGGCCATGTCGATCACGACCACGAAGCCGACGATGATGATCATCACCGCGCAGGTCTCGGCGTAGCGGAAGCTGCGGATGATCTCCCACAGCACGGTGCCGATGCCGCCGGCGCCGACGATGCCCACCACCGAGGCCGAGCGCACGTTCGACTCGAAGCGGTACAGCGAATACGAGATCCACAGCGGCAGCACCTGCGGGATCACGCCATAGACGATCTCTTCGAGCGCATTGGCGCCGGTGGCGCGCACGCCCTCCACCGGGCGCGGGTCGATGGCCTCGACCGCCTCGGAGAACAGCTTGGCCAGCACGCCGGTGGTATGCACCCACAGCGCCAGCACGCCGGCGAAGGGCCCCAGGCCCACCGCCACGATGAACAGCATCGCGAACACCATTTCATTGATGGCGCGGCAGGCGTCCATCAGGCGCCGCATCGGCTGGTAGACCCAGGCCGGCACCATGTTCGACGAGCACAGCAGCCCCAGCGGCACCGCCACCACGATCGCCAGGAACGTGCCCCACACCGCGATCTGCACCGTCACCACCATCTCGTCCAGGTACATGCGCCAGTCGCGGAAATTGGGCGGGAAGAAGTCGGCGGCGAACTGGGCCATGTTGCCCGAGTCCCGCAACAGGTCCAGCGGCCGCATGTCGGCGCCGCGCCAGGACATCACCAGCAGCGCCAGCACGAAGGCCCATACGAGCAGGACCGGCAGCGACGAGCGCGGGGCGGCGGGGGAACGGGAAGAAGGCACGGCCAGGGTCATGAGGATTCCGGAGGTGAAAAATCGGATGGACGCGCGCCGGCGCTTGCGGGGCAGGCGCCGGCGCGGCGCGGCATCGTTACTGCTTGGCGGTCGGCTGGCCCAGGCTGGCCAGCTTGGCGTCCAGGTCGGACAGCTGCTTCTGCTTCTCGGCCTGGCCGATGGTGGCGTCGGCTTCGATCTTGGCCTTCTCGCGCGCCAGTTCGATCTGGCGGATCGGCACCAGCTGCTGGTTGTCCGAGGCGCGGAAGCCCTGGTAGGTCAGCGCCTTCAGGTTGGCCATTTCGCGCGCGGCGTCCTTGCCCTTGCCGTAGTTGACGAAGAAGTCGCGGATCTTGGCCTTCATGTCGGCCGGCAGGTCGGTGCGCATGACCAGCGGATCGGCCGGGATCAGCGGCGACTTCCACAGGATGCGCACGCTGTCGTTGGCGTCCTTGCCGGTGTTCAGGCGATAGCGCTCCAGCGCCACGGTGTTGTTGACGGCCACGTCCACTTGCTTGTTGATGACCGACAGCAGATTGGTTTCGTGGTTGCTGACGCGCACGGCCTTGAAGAAGGTCTTCGGCTCGATCTTGTTGGCGCCCCACAGGTAGTAGCCCGGCACGGCGGTGCCCGAGGTCGAGTTGGGGTCGCCGGCGCCGTAGGTCAGCTGGCCGCGGCGCTTGAGCAGATCGTCCAGGGTCTTGATGTCGCTGTCCTTGTTGACGATCAGCAGCGACCAGTAGCCCGGGTTGCCGTCCTTGTCGATCACCGAGGCGAACACTTCGCCGCTGGCGCGGTCGACCGCTTCGATGGCGGCCTTGTTGCCGTACCAGGCCATCTGCACCTTGTTGAAGCGCATGCCTTCGATGATGCCGGCGTAGTCGGAAGCGAAGAACGGCTTGACCGGCACGCCGATGGCGCGGCTCAGGTCGTCGATGACGGGCTGCCAGACCGACTTCAGGTTGGTCGACGATTCCGTCGAGATGATGCCGAAGTTCAGCGTCTTGGCGTCTTGCGCATGGACTTGCGTGGACAAGGCGGCAGCGGCGATCAGGGCAACAAAGGTTCTGCGTAGCATGGAAAGCTCCGGGTAGGGAACGGGTAAGGTCAGGCCGCGTAGGCCTGTTGGGAAAGCGGCGCCAGGCCCGGCAGGGGCTGGGCTTGCGGCGCATATTCGGGAAGCAGCTCGCTCAGTTCCGAGCCGTACAGGTCGCGCAGCATGGCCGGCGTCAGGTCGGCCGAGGGGCCGTCGTAGACCACCTTGCCGTGGCGCAGCGCCACCACCCGCGGGCAGTAGCGCAGGGCCACGTCGACCTGGTGCAGCGAGACCACCACGGCCACCTTGCGGCTGCGGTTGATGTGCGCCAGCGTGTCCATCACGCGGCGCGAGGACTCGGGATCGAGCGAGGCGATCGGCTCATCGGCCAGGATCACGCGGGCGTTCTGCACCAGCGTGCGGGCGATGGCGGCGCGCTGCTGCTGGCCGCCGGACAGCGTCGAGGCGCGCTGAAATGCATAGTCGTCTATACCAACTTGGGCAAGCGCGTCGAGGCCCTGGCGCACTTCATCGCGCAGGAACACGCGCGTCAGGCTGCGCCACAGCGGCACCCGCGGCAACAGGCCGGTCAGCACATTGGTGATCACCGGCAGGCGGCCCACCAGGTTGAATTGCTGGAACACGAAACCGATGCTGGCGCGCGCGCCGCGCACCTGGCGCGACAGGCGGCCATGGCGCTGGATCAACTGGCCGTTGACCGTGACGCTGCCCTGCCCCGCGTCGCCGACCACGAAGCCCGCCAGATGGCGCAGCAGCGTCGACTTGCCCGAGCCCGAGGCGCCCAGCAGCGCCACCATCTCGCCGTCCGCCACGCGCAGGTCGACGTTGTCCAGCGCCAGCGCGCCGGGGTGGAAGGACTTGCTCAGCCCCTGTACTTCGATGGCGTATGTCATCGTTGAAACCCCTTGGATTGGTTCATTCGCGCATTCTGTTTTCGCGGCATGACAGCGCGATGACCTGACGATCGAATCATTTGGCTGAAAATAGGGGTCATGGCAACCGACTGAAAGACATCCGTCATATGAGGTCGCGCCATCGTCGCGGGCGACGGGTATATTCGAAGCATCCCCCTTCCGACAGGCGGTCATCATGCTCAACGGTTCCTGCCTCTGCGGCCGCGTTGCCTACCAGATCACCGGTCCGCTCACCGACGCCCTCAACTGCCATTGCGCCATGTGCCGCAAGTCGCACGGCGCCGCGTTCCGCAGCCGAGCCACCGTCCAGGCCAAGGATTTCGCCTGGACCAAGGGGGAAAACCACGTCACCTGGTATTGCTCGTCGCCGGGCAACTACCGCGGCTTCTGCGAAGCCTGCGGCACGCCGCTGCTCAGCCGCTTCGACCAGACGCCCGACATCTACGGCCTGCCGCTGGGCGCGCTGGACGACGACCCTGGCGTCAAGCCGGGCGCGCACTGCCACGTCGCCAGCAAGGCGCCCTGGTTCGACATCACCGACGCCCTGCCGCAGTATCCCGAGGCCTACGAGGACGCGGAAACGGCCCTGCCCCACGCCGTTACATAAAAATTCAACCATGTAGTTGAACTTTGATCGGAAGGGCGGCTATATTCAACCTCATGGTTGAATCACTACCTCCTCCGTCCCTCGATGCCGTCTTTCGCGCGCTGGCCGATCCCACGCGCCGCGACATGCTGCAGCGCCTGGCCGGCGGAGACCGGACCATCGGTGAACTGGCCGCGCCCCTGCGCATGAGTTTCGCCGGCGCCTCCAAGCACGTGCAGGCGCTGGAACGGGCCGGCCTGCTGCGGCGGACCGTCAACGGCCGCAGCCACGTATGCAGCCTGAATCCGGCCCCGATGGCCGAAGCCATGCAATGGCTGCGCTTCTATGAACATTTCTGGTCGGGTCGGCTGGACGCGCTCGAAGCCGCGCTGGCCGCCCATGCGCCCCCGACCGCCTCCCTCGGAGAGCCAACATGAGTGATTACGGTGTCGTCACCAGCCCCGCGTCCCTTTGCTTTACCCGTATCCTGCCCGCCAGCGTGGAACGGGTCTGGGCCTTCCTGACCGAATCCGACAAGCGCGGACTGTGGCTGGCGAGCGGCGACATGGAGCTGCGCGAAGGCGGCGGCGTCACGCTGCGCTTCGTGCACGCCGACCTGTCTTCCGTGGCCGAGCCCACGCCCGAGCCCTACAAGCCCTATGAAAACGGCGTCACCACGCACGGCGTCATCACCCGGTGCGAGCCGCCGCGGCTGCTGGCGTTCACCTGGGGCGGCTCGCAGGGCCAGCCATCGGAAGTGACGTTCGAGCTGTCGCCGCAAGGCGATGGCACCCGCCTGGTGCTGACCCACCGCAAGCTGGCCTCGCGCGCCGACATGATCGACGTGGCCGGCGGCTGGCACGCGCACCTGGGCGTGCTGTCCGCGCGCCTGGCGGGCCGCGAGCCGGGCCCGTTCTGGTCTGCGCTGCTGCGCTGGGAAACGGACTACCAGGCGCGCATTCCGGCGCAATAAGGGACGCCATTCCCGCCCCGCGCCTGTCGGGGCGGGACCACCGTTCCTTCCCCGTTATTCCCGCGGCCGGATCCGCCGCCGCACAGTCGTTCAATAGCAACTATCACGCCTTCAGGGCGGATAAAAACTGGCTAATCATTGCGCTTTGCAGTAACATAAGTCCGTGATTTTTCCGCAAAAACCGGGCTTCGTTCACAACATTGAGTGCCAACCCACGGTGGCAGTCTGAGTACCTACCCGCAGTGGCGGGTCAGGACGGACTTTCGCCCGGCATTCCCGCGACGCTGCAACCGGTTTTCTTGGGTGAAACCTGCCCTCGCCCCGTGGCGCAACCCGCGTCGCCCGGTATCGCAGCAGACACTCCAACCCGCTTCTTCCGGCAACGCGCCACAAGCGCCGACCCGCGACCAAGCTGCGCATCACGCGCACACTGCCCTCGCGGCGCGAGTATCCGTCATTTCAGACATCCACTTGGGATGCCGTGGCCCATACCCGCGCTTGCCCGGACGTTTTACGTTCAACCGCTGGACCTGGCTAACAGAGTCCGACGCGCTCGCCATCCCCGGATGGCGCGCCATGCCGACGGCATGGCGGCGCGTATTGATCAAGGAGTAGAGAATGGCTAAAGAAGAACTCATCGAACTGGACGGCATCGTCGACGAAGTGCTGCCCGATAGCCGCTACCGCGTCACCCTGGACAACGGCATCGAAGTCGGCGCCTACGCCTCCGGCCGCATCCGCAAGCACCGCATCCGCATCCTGGCCGGTGACCGCGTCACGCTGGAAATGTCGCCGTACGACCTGACCAAGGGCCGCATCAACTTCCGCCACAAGGACGAGCGCGGCCCCGCCCCGACCAGCCGTCCCCAGCAGCACCGCCGCTGAACCGCGGGGCCG